>OMKS01001662.1_pt1 | contig 19613 bp, 20 predicted proteins | sample 1674721 | NCBI WGS metagenome assembly OMKS01 (sample SAMN06264996, study PRJEB25208) | sediment metagenome | isolation source: hot spring sediment | place: USA: California | collected 2014-09-02
CATCTCTGGATCACGAATGGCACGAATGACAAATGACACGAATTTTGGCTCGAATTGTGAAAAAACATTCGTGAAATTCGACCATTCGTGTGATTCGTGATAGAAAATCTAATGACCCGACAGTTCGCCTACGTCTCCCGCGTGCAAAACACGACCCCGGCCAGGGGTTGGTGACGCTTCCCGTGCTCGTCGGTGAATTCGACGCGCACCGGGTCGGGCCGGTCCAGGAAGGCGTGCAGCGTCTGTTCCAGCCGATCGAAGTCCCGGCGCAGTTCCCAGGTGCGCGCAGGATCGACCGCGTCGTGCAGGACGACGAAGAGCCGGTTGGCGGCGTGGAAGCGTCCCTGTTTCGACTGATTGGCGTACAACCAATGGGCCAGTTCGGCGGGATGGGCGCGGGCATAGGCCAGGGCGCGACCGAACCCGCGGGGCAACCCCGTCAGCTTAAGATCGAAACTCTCGTCGTCCAGGTAAAAGTCGATTGTGTGATGGAATGAATCTGACTCGGAACGAGTGCGGGCGTGTTCGAGGATGATGTCGAGCGCGACCTGGTGGGTGTGGAAGTTGTACCAGCGGCGGATGACGTAACAGCCGAAATCCCAGAGCGGCAGGTTCATCCGGGCGGCCGTGCACTTCGTCTCGCGGCGCAGCGTGTCCAGGTCGTCGACCTGGTAGATAAAGCGGCTGGCGCGATCCCATGCGTTCCCCTGCACCCGCCCCCAGCGGGGCATCCGTTCGACCTTGCGCAGTTCGCTGCGGATATCGATCGGGCCAACCGGGCCGGTCGGGGCGCGTTGATCAGCCATTTTTCGGTTTCTGGAAGATAATGACGTATTCGTGCTTGAAGATATAAAATCCCCACGCCAGCGCCCGGTAGCGCCACAGATTGCCGTCCTGTCCTTTTCCCCGCTCGTTGCCGGTGATGTTCTTGACCACGATGGCCTTGACGCGGAATCCCACCCGCTGCATGCGGGCCATACAATAGAATCCCAGGGGGATCAACTCGCCTTGGGTATACTTGTCGCCGATGACGAGCGCGGCGAAACGGCCCGCTTCCAACAGTTCATATCCGTTCCGAACGACCGACTCGAAATCGTCCAGGAATTGCTCCAGGGTCGACGCGTTGGAGAGATCGGCGGCGTCGTCGGAAAACTGGATGATGTCGTGATACGGGGGGTGGAGCATCAACAACTGGGCGTGCTCAGACTGCATCTGATTTAGAGCGGCCTGCACCTGGTCGGCGGTCTCGGCGGTGCTCGAATCCCCCTGCAGGAGGTGGACGCGCTCGCCCAGTAATTCGGGGGGGATTTTTTCGCGCACGTACTCGACCAGGTCTGGCTTCAGTTCGACGCCGACGAAGCGCCGGTCCAGGCGCACCGCCTCGATGGCCGACGTGCCGGATCCCAGGAAGAGATCGAGCACGACGTCATCCCGTTTGGTATAACGCAGGAAGGCCTGGGTGGCGATCTGGGGGACGAAATTGCCGTGATAATCGAGCTGGTGACCGCCGGACCGGTCGCGGGCGTCGATCATCCACAGCGAATCGGTCCAGACGTGCTCGTACTCCCGCCAGCGGTTGAGGTCAATGTCGGAGTAGGGCGGCGTCTTGGGTTTGTTCATAGTTCGGCCTTTGTCAATAGGGATTCGAACAGATCGCTTCCCGTCCGGCCGGTCTTCCCGCTGACGGCCGCCTTTAGGTCCCGGTCAAATCCGTGAGAAAGGTCCTCGCCGGTGGCGTAGCGCGTCAGGGCCAGGGCCCGGATGGCGTTGGCGATGGCGTAGCGGGGTTCGGGCCGGTCCAGGTCCTCGAAGAAAAAGGTGCAACTGGCGTACATGCGCTGTCGATAGAACTGGGCTTCGAGCAGGGCTAGCAAGCGCCGGGATTGTGGCTGATCGAGGTGGGCCAACCCATGCTCCGCGAGAAAGGTGAAGCCGTCCATCCGCCCCAGGATCACGGCGATGTAATCGTCGCGCAACGGCCAGGGAGAGATTTGGAGACGCTCGGCTTCGCACACGTAGGCGTGATCCAAGTCACAGGCCAGGTTGTCCAGCGCCCGCCGCAACGCACCCTTCCAACGGCTGTCGCCGGGGGTGCAATCGCAGCCCACGACCCAGCGGCTCAACCCGTGCCCGCAGCTCCATGCGCTGTTCTCGACGATCTCCAGGGCTGGCCTCTCGTCATCCGGCGGCGCGCCGTTTTGCATGTAATGGCCCAGGGTCGTGACACAATAGTCGTAACTCTGCGATAATTGGATGATGCGTTCTAACACCTGGATGCCCTGTTTGTGGTGATGGCCGAAGGTCTCGCCGTCGGTGGCGATGAGCAGCAGCCGGTCCCGCTGGCATCGCCACTCGACCTGCTCCCGCAGCCAGTGTTCCACCTCCGACGGCTGGGGCATATGGAAGGAGAGGCTATTGGAAAGATGCCTATCGCGCACGAAGACGGCGATCGACCCGCCGTTGGGCAGATCCGCCCGGTATGGGCCGGCGCCGAGCGAGAGATCGCCGCGCACCTGCTCGTCGGAGAGGATCGTGAAGCGAACCCCCTCAACGGCTGCGACCTCCAGCGTCTCGTAATCGACCGCCATCTCGGGGAGCCACAGCCCCGCCGGGCGGTGGCCGAAGCGGCGAGCGAAGCTCTCAATGCCCCACTTGACCTGGCAGATCTTATCCCGCCGGCGCGCCAGGGGCAGGATGGTGTGGTGCACCGACTGGGCCAGCCCGTTGCCCACGCCGTGGGCCTCGCGATGGACCCGCTCGGAATCGACGATCTTCTGATAGGTCTGGTGATCGTGCTCGTCCAGCCAGCGGGCCAGGGTGCCGCCCAGGTTGAAACTGAGGCGTTCGAAGAGCCCGGCCTCGGCCACCGGGGTGTAGCACTCGGCCGAGATGAGCGCGTTCCAGTTAGTGTAGGGGGCCGCGTCCGGTTCTCGCGGCACGCGCCCGGTGAAGGGGTCGATCCGAGGCGGCTGGTAGAAGTGCCCATGAATGCAAAGATGACAGTCCGTCATGTTTTATCTTTCCCACTCTCCCTCCCAGGGCGTTGATAAACAGCGCCGCTGTGACGTAAATGAAGGCTGAAGGACAAATAGCGTATAGTGCAGTGTTCGGTAGTGTCCCTGCACAATTTCTGGCATACTGTCAGCTACCTCACCTAACCTAGAACAGATGCCTTATCATATTGTCGCCGATTTCGACGTATTGGTCAACTGTTCCTGGCGCATCAAGATCTGTCACGGTATCAGACAGCCAGACGGGCTGTTTCAGTCTATCGTTGTAATTGCTCAGGCCAGTCCCTTGCTGCGATTGAGAGTGGGGGCCCCCGCCCATCCGCTGCAAACGGACGGTAGGCTGAGCAGCAATTACCTATCGTTTTAGTTTTGCGAGCGATTGCTCGGGCCGGTCTCCGTCCGATCTTTGATCAGACGGAGACCGGCCACGGCGCCATACGAGTGTCCTGTCTCTGGGAACCCCTGAATTGGCCCCTGCTCACAAGACTGAAATGTTACGCAGATTTTTTGTTGGGGTAGTGGCCCTATCTACCATTGGTGTTCAGGTGGTATGAGGAAAGATGTGGAGGGGTTCGTTGGATCAAACCTGGCGCGCTATCGGTAGCAACGGGCGCAAGCCGAACATGGCCTAATCCGGCTTGACCCCTGCCACCACGGCCCCGCCGATGGTCGCCAGGACGATCCCCGCAAACAGGCCGCATATCACGCCGGGCAACATCATGGCCTGGGGATCGATGCCTGTCTCGGCCAGTTGTTCCATCTGTTGTGGGTCGACACCGGGGATGCCGGCACCCTGTCCCATCCCTACGATCATCATAATATAACCTATGACCCCCGATATGCCACCACTAACGAGTCCGGCGATAGCCCCCGCGCCCGCACCCTGGGTAGGCGTCCGGGGCGGACTTATCATCAATCCAGCTAAAACACCGATGGCGATCGAGGCCAACAAACTGGCCCCGCACATCACCCACACCAGGGTACCGTACATAGGCAATACCTGATTGAGTATAGTTAGCACGAGCATAATGACCGTACCAATCAATCCAGCTTTCAGTCCTGCTTTTCCAGGCATAACGTCACATCTCCTTTTCGTGTTGTATCTATTCGTATACTAATGCTTCTCGCACACTGATCTGCGTCGCGCTCAAGGCTGGCCACAGGCTGGCTAGTGCTGAGAGCGTGACCACGATGAGCAGCCAGCCGATCGCGCCCGCGATGGAGTAGTCGAAATCCAACGGTACGCCAAACAACTGGTCGCTGACCAAGCGACTGAAGACCTGCGAACCGGGATAGCTGATGGGAACGGCCAGCAACCAACTCAGCACACCCACCAGCACACCTTCGACCACGAAAATCCGGACGACGACTAACGAGGTCGCACCCACGGCCCGCATGACGCCGATCTCTTGCTGCCGCTCGACGACGTTGATAGCCATCGTCCCCATCAACCCCACGCTGCCCACCACGGCCATCAAAATGACCATAGTCAGCATGAGATAGGTGATTGTATCGAACAGGGCCTGGTTGGTCTCCTGTACCTCCCGAGCGCTTTGCAAATCGGCCGGCTCGATGTAGTTAGCGGTGTAGGCCTCGCGCAGGCGCCGGACCAGTTCCCGCTGCATGGAAGGATCGTGCTGTTCCGATTTTACCATGACGATGCTGCCCCTGTCAAAACTGCTGCTGGCCCGGGCCAACGCGCCAAAGGGGACGAAATTATCCCGTTGGAGGTTGTTGATGTTGAGCACCAGGCCCACTACCGTCCAGTTCGACGCCCGTCCCCCAATCGTGATCTGAATCTCGTTGCCGACGTCGATCCCCTCGTCTGCCGCGATCTTGCTATTCAGGAGTATGGCGCGGCCATCACCGGGCTGCAACGGGCGCCCGCTGACGATACGCGGGTCGAACATCTCCGATGGAAGCGGTACGCCCCACAAGGAGACGTCCAAAGACTCGTCGTCAGGCAACGTGACGTACCCCTCTCGGCGCTCCCAGACCTCGGCCCGGGCCACGCCGGGGAGACGTTGGGTCACCTCGAGCAATTGGGACACCCGCTTGGGCTGCTCAAAGGCCACCAGGGCGTCAAAACCGAAATCGTCGAGCAAGACCTCGATGGTGTTATTCATCGAGGTGCTAGCGCTCGCCACCATGATGAACACGATCCCGCAGAGCACCAGCGTGACCAACGCCAACGTGACCCGGACCTTACGCCGGAAAACGTTACGCAGGCTTAGGATCGTCGGCGGCGACAGGTGCCGAACGGCCACCACCAACCGGTCCAGGCGACTGCGGCCAAAGTGCGTATCCAGGCCGTAGTAGCCAATGGCCTGGTGCGGGCTGATCAGCGCCCCCTTGGCGACGGGCACCAGCCCGGCCAAAGCGGGCACCAGGATTCCCACGCCCACCTGGATGGCGATGGCCTCGGGCAGGACGTGAAAAGCGCCGAGTTGGACGTTGAGCAAACGCAACATCCAGGCGGCCAGGACGTAGGCCATAGCCGCGCCCAACGGCACCGCCAGGAACAGGGATAGCAGGCCGTAGACAAGGGCCGTCGCCAGGTAGATGCGCATCACGCGTCCGAAGGTGGCGCCGATGACCTTCATCACCCCCACCTGCCACACCTGCTGGGCGATCAGGGCGTTCATCACGTTGGCGATCAAGAACCCGCTCAACGCCAGCGACAGTCCGGCTAAAATCTTCAAGATAAGCCCCAAGGCATCGATAACTTCCTGCATCAGGTGTATGTCGGGATCAATGACGAGATAATAGCCCACGCGAATGTCCATGCGTTCCAGGCGTCGCTGGACCCGCTGACCCACTTGGTCTGCCTGTTCTGTGTCAAACGAATGCAGGCGAACGTAGAGCCGGTCGAACGCCCGCGGTGTACCGGTTACCCAGGCGACTGTGTCGAGGGTGCCAAAGAAGATCGGCCCCAGGAGCACCGGCGTCACCGCCTGCGGGTGACGGAGCACCCCTGTGACGGGTAGCTGGCGCTCGTAGGGGCCTCTTTTGACAATGACGGTGCTGCCCAACGGTACGTCGAAATGGCTGGACGTCATCCGCTCGACCGCCAGCGCCCGGCCGGCCTGGCCGGGCCAATCCCCCGCCACCAACTCGAATCGGTTCATCTGTTGGGCTTCGTAATCGACGCGGGCCATGATCGTCCCCTCGCGCCAGTCCTCCTCGCCCGCCAACTTCCACCGGAAGGGGACCGAGATGTCTCCCTCGGCGCTGGCGACCTCGGATTCTCGCAGTATGGCATCGACGACGTCCTGGTCGAATCGGCCCATCCCGTGAAAACTGAGGTGGGGTGGAACGCTCGCCCAGTGACTCTCGGTCAATTGGGTCGCCAGCACGCCGGAGGTGCCCTGGACAAACCCCAGGGCGAAAACGCCGATACCGATGGAGAGAATAGCCAAGCACGTGCGCAGCTTGTTGTGCCACAGGTCGCGCCAGACCTTACGCCAGATAATGCTCATTCATGCGCCGTTCTATTTCAATTCGTAACTGCTGCTTAGAGAATGGGGATGTGGGGTGTTGGGCGAGCGCGAAGCGCCCGCCCAACACCCCACATCCCCGTCCATCCACTGCAGTTACTTCAATGCTTCACTTATTTCTTCCGCAGTAGGGGCCAGATGAGAAGCAAATGGACGACCATCCCTGCCACCAGGATTGAATTCACCCCGTCGGCATAGGGCGTCCCCCGGAGCAACAACGCACACCCGATCGTCAACGCCGCCAGGACGATGGCGCTGGCGATGATGATTGTACCACCTCGCGATTTGGTCATGATTTATCCTCCCGATGAGAAAAGTAATAGCCGATGAGATATTTGAGTATCCGGGCCAGGCGCATGGGGTTCAAGAAAAACCCCCAGCGCTGTAAGCGACGCCGGGCCCCCTCGAGCATCCGGCGCTGGGCCAGGAAGTCCACTACCTCCCGAACTGCGCGATGGGCCTCTTCGGGTGAGCAGTCGAAACGATCCACCATCTTGCGCTCAATCTCCGCCACGGTCCATTCCCCGCTGCACCACGCCGCGATTTGGGCCGACGTATGGTTGAGTCGAAACGAGCGATTGTAACGCAGATCGTCGCGCAGGATCACGGGCTCGGGCGGCAGCGGTTCATCCAAATCCAGGCGACGCGATTGCTCAATGAGGGCCTGTTTCAGCGGGTCGGTCGCCTCGGGCATCCTCTCATCTCGGATGAAGAAGACCTCGTGCGCCAACTCGGGCCTAAAAGTCGGTGGACGGCTGGTACGGGGACCCTTGACGACAACTTCTGATAACACCTGGATCCGTTCCCCTATTACGTGCTAAACAGCACGTCCTCCCGATTGAACAACTTCACCATCAACCATAGCAACAACAAGCTCCCCACCAAACTGGTGGAAAATGTCATCGCGATGTGGGCTGGGTTGATCACGTCGAGCATCAACTCCCGTAGGAGCATGGTGCTGTTCATAAACGGCATCCAGTACAACCATTCGACCTGCGCCAGTTCCGGCGTGACGGACAGCAGCCCCCCGGGAATCAACACGATCAGAAAAATCGGCGTCAGGTAAGTCTGCGCCTCCTTGAAACTCCGGGCGAACAGGCTAGCGATCATCTCCAACGCGCTGACGATGGCCGTGGTCAGCAGGACAGTGGGAATCACCCAAGCCAACGACGCGGCCGAAGCCCCGCCGGCCCTCAGGCGCAGCGGCGCCAGGTTCCCCATCTCCACACCCGCGAACATACTCAGGATCGCGATCAAGAGCGTCACCAGGGCGATGAGAGACACGGCCAGGAACTTGCCCAGGGCGATCTCCAGCCGACTCGCCGGCGTCAGCAGGATATCGCCGATGGTACGCCGGTCCTTCTCCCCGGCGGTGACGTCGCCGGCCGGGTACATGGCCCCCACCGTGATCCACATCACCGCGATCAAGGGAAAGAAAATGCCAATCAGGGATGGATTGCTATCGGGGGTCACGTTCTCCAACGCCACCGCCAGGGGCCACGTTTCTCCCGAACGGGCCAAGCGTTGGGTCACCAGTCGTTTGGCGTAATCCTCCAACTGGGCCGAAATGAGTTCAGCCGCCTTCTTTGATTTCAAGGACGCGTTGTGCTGGACGACGATGGCGACCTCCTGTTCCGCGTGTGCCGGTGAACCGTCCAGGGCGACGACGACCTCCAACTCGTCCTGCCGCAGGGCCTCTCGCGGTCGAGAGGGGGAGACGCGCAAGAAGTCAGCCTGGTCCTCGTTGTCCAGCACGTCCTCAATGAGCGCGTCATCCCCGGCTGCGCCCCCGACCAACGCGTAACGGTATTCCGGGAGTTTCCCGCTGGCGAAATAGACGAACAGGCCCATCGTCATCGGCAGCATCATAATCGGGATAAATATCGAGACGATGAGCGTGCGGCGATCCCGAAACGTCTCTAACATCTCCTTGGCGAAGATCGCCCAGATGATGCTTAACCTCATATGGCCCCTTCACTTTCCCGGTTCTCCGCTTTTCCTTGGGAACCGTTGATGTGCCGGAAAATCGTGGCTTGCAGTTCCGACGAGGACAGACCACGCACCGGGGTCGGCCCCTCGGCAATTCGCCCGTGCCGCAGGATGAGGATGTCGTCACACAGCATCTCGACCTCGGTCAGGTTGTGGGTGACGAGGAGGATGGTCTTACCTGCCCGGGCGTAGGTGCGGATGAAGTCGATCATCTCGGCCGAGGCCTGAATGTCCAATCCGGTGGTCGGCTCGTCCATGATCAGGACCGGCGGGGCGTGCAGAATCGCGCGGGCGATCACGACCTTGCGCTGCATACCGCGCGAGAGCTGGGCGACGGGCCGTTCGGCGTAGGAGTTCATGTCGAAAAGCGATACCAACTCCTCGATGCGAGATTCGAGCGTCCCCGGCGCTATCTGGTACAGGCGCCCGAAGTAGCGTAGGGTCTCGCGCACCGTCAGGCGTGCGTACAACGACGTATCGGTGAAGGCGACCCCGAGGCACTGTCGTACCTGGCGGGGGTGCCGGCGGATGTCGTATCCCTCGACCTGGGCCGTGCCGGAGGTTGGCGCGATCAGGGTCGAAAGCATTCGGACCAGCGTGGTCTTTCCCGCGCCGTTGGGACCCAGGAGCGCGATGACCGTCCCCCGGGGCACGTCGAAACTGACGTTGTCCAGCGCCCGCAAATCGCCGTAATGCTTCGATAGCGCCTCGACTTGAATCGCTTGGTTATTTCCTCCGTACGTCTGGCTCACCCTGTCCTCCTCCGTGTGATAACGTTATCCTCGGCCATGCGAAAGGCACTTGCTGCCGGTAGGCCTCGTAACGGGCGCCAAAGCGCAGGTGTAGGTTGTGCTCTTCCCGCCGAGCCCTGGCGTACGTCAGAACCGCCGCCGGCGCGAAGGCCAACGCGCCCCAAAACGACCACGTGAAGATCACGAGGCCGGCCAACATCGTCAGCAGCCCCACGTAGGCCGGATGTCTCACCCACCGGTACGGGCCGTCGACCACCAGGGTGTGCCGGTCACCCACCATCGACATCGAAATTAACATCAATGCGCTGCCGCCGACCAACAGCGGGATACCGACGGCGGACGAAAAACGGGCGGCGTTAGGCGTCAAGATCGCCGCCAGCCCGCAGGCGGCCATCGCCAGGGACCAGGGTACGCGCAGCTCGCTGCGGGGTTGCCCCGCCCGCGACTCAGAAGAAGCTGTCACCTTCCACCTCCACCAGCCCGGCAGATTGCATCTGTTCCAGCAGGTGATGCACGTCCCGGTTGGCCACGCCCGCCTCGACGCCATACTGCGCCACCACCTCTGACACGATCTCGGCCACGGTATGTTTACCGTCGCACAGTTGCCAGATTAGCCCACCCGTCTCGTTCAACTTGCAGTACCGCACCCGCTTCTCCTCCGCGACGCGCACGCGGGGATCGATGTGTAACACGACGATGCCCCCGCCCTCGATCGAACTCCACGGCTTGAGCCCGCGGCGGGGTCGCTTTTCCGACCAGTCCTTTGGATTTTCGCTCATGCAGACACAGACCTCCAGAATAATCCCCGAATTACTTGAACTGGACGCTCTCGTTCAAAACCTGTAAATTGAATAATATGGGACGCAGATATCGCAGACTTCCGCAGATAAAGGAGTCAGCGTTTATCCGCGTTCTTCTGCGTCCAAAAATCTTTCTGATGGCTGGCCCGCCAGGTATATAGAGCGTTGTAGCCATCGGTCGATAGCCCTCGTACCGGCAGCAGGTTACCGAGCCCGAGCACCAAATTGGCCCCGACGAAGGCCAGCGCCCCGATCCCGGTCCAGACGCCGGTGGCGTACGCCAACAGGCCACCCAATGCCAGCGCCAAATTGACCAGGCAACCGCCCAGGTACAATCGCACGAGGTGGGTAGCACCCACGCACGTCCGCCGCACGCTCATCTGCAACCGCAGTTGCCCGAAGTTGCGGGACGTATACAATCCGGCCAGCCCGAAAACCGGCCACCCGCCCAGCACGTGTCCCAGTTCGTGACCGAGCCGGGCGGCGTATAACGCGAACAAAGCCGCCCCGCCCAACGCCCAGCTGCGGAAATCCCCGAGCAGGGCCAGTGACAAAGCCACCGTTATCCCGGTCAACAGGGGCCAGGGCAGGCACAACAGGGTCAACCACGCCAGGCCAGCCATCCCCGGCGCCGAAAAGACGCGAACGCCGCGCCGCGTGCGCCGGAACACCTCCCGATCGATACGCATCAGCCCCTCAAGGGCTGCCCCGTCCATCTCGGTCCCCAGCAATTCCCGTCGCAGATCGCCGAGCGCGTCCAGGAGTTCGAGAAAGGCCTCTTGCTCGCGCACCGTCGCCAATGCTTGGCCCAGGCGCTCCAGTTCGGCCCGGGTCTCACTTGCGGGCACGGACGCCCCGCAGCGGGAGAAAAGCCGGCACGCGCTGGGCGTACTCGACGTACTTCTCGCCAAAGCGCTTCACCAGGTAGTGGTCCTCGATGCGCGTATGAATGAGCACGCAGTACAGCATGTAGATGACGGCGAAGGTGATAATGTAGCGGGATGGCAGGATGAAAGCACAGCCGGCAAAGCCGATGATCTGTCCCACGTAAGAAGGATGGCGGATGACGCTGTAGATGCCCGTGTCCACCAATGAGTTCAGTTCCTGGTCCAGGCCGTAGAGCGGGGCGCTGTTCCACCGGGCCATCTTCAAATCCCGCACCGCGACGTAGTTGATGATGACACCAATCAAGATCAATACACCGCCGACCACGCTACCCCAGAGCGAGAAGTTTAGCGCTTCGTCGGTGACCAGCACGCGCCAGAACGTAAAAGCGGCAAACGGGGCATAGGCGGCCATTTCGAGAAAGAGACCGACCCGGTAACCCAGTTTGCTCTGGAAAAACGGCGCGTTCGCCAGGCGATACTTGACCACTTGTTCGCCCACGCCGCCCACGGTCCACAGGATGGCTTCGACCACTAGATCCCACATCCGAGTCCCTCCAATAACTTCTGATCCCCTATTCGGTCCATCATCTGTCCCACCACGCAACGCGACAGTTGTTCGGCCGTCAGGTGCCGCGTGTTGATGACCGGTTCGATGAAGGTATAACGATCCCAATCGCTCGTCAGTATCTCGATGCCCAGTTCTTCCGCGTGATCCCGCAGGTAGGTGCCCGGCAGGGGCGTCGTGATGGCGAAATCGGTCTTGACCTGCCCGGCGTACGTGCTCATAGCACGCAGATCCCGCGCGAACTGGAGTGTCTCCCCTACCGTCTCGACGGTATCCTCCGGATGGCCGAACTGGAGCGAGCATTCGGCCCGCATCCCCAGATCGACCGTCCATTGGACCGCGTTCCGAATTTGTTCGATGTTGATCCCCTTCCGGACGTGGTCCAGGATCGCCTGCGACCCGGACTCCACGCCGTACTGGATGGCGGTACACCCGGCGGCGTGCATGTCCGCCAGTAACTCCGGTGTCACCGTATCGACCCGGCCCTCGCACACCCAGTGCAGAGGTTGATCGAACGCCTCCAGGCGCCGGCAAATCTCGCTCACGCGCCGCTTGTCAGCCGTGAAACAATCGTCGGCGAAAAAGAGCTTCCGCAATCCATGCGCCTCGACGCATACCCGCACTTCCTCTATCACCCGGTCCACGCTGTGCTTCCGGTAGCGCCGCCCGGAAAGCGGGGCGGCCGCGCAGAAGATGCAGTTAAAGGGACACCCCCGTCCCGTGAGGACGATGCCCGGCATGCGGTAATCGTCGAGAGGAATCAGGTGCCGCGCCGGAAGCGGTAGCTGGTCCAGGTCGGCTATCAAGGGGCGAGAGTCCGTGAGGATGATCTCCCCCTGGTGGCGGAAGGCAATCCCGGCGACGTCGGCCAGATCGCACCGCCTGGCGTCACCACCCGGTGTCCCCAGGAAATGGGCGGCCAGTTCGGCCAGGGTCAATTCTCCTTCGTACAGGGCCACCACGTCCACGTGACCCGTGGCGAGCAGTGACTCGTAGCAGAAGGAAGGGTGCGGCCCACCGGCGACGATTTTCGCCTCCGGGTGAATGGCACGGACGAACTCTGCCACCCGCGAGGTATTATGGGCGTTGACCGTCACGCTCGACAGGCCTACCAGGCGGGGGTTTCGTTCCGAGATCGCCTGTTTCAGGCTATGGCCGCGGAGTGCCATCAGCGCGCCGTCCAAAATCTCTACCGTGTACCCCTGGGAAAGAAGGTAGCCCGCCAGGTACATCGCCCCGATAGGCGGACTCATCCCCAATAGGTGATCGCCCCACGAATCCCTCGGCAGATAGGCCGAAGGGGGTGAGAAGATCAGCAATATGTCCAAATCTTTCGCCATAAATCTATCCTTCAATCCAAAACAGTCCCGCTCGCCATTGAGATTTTTATTCAAGAGGTTCTCGTGAGTCCACGAGAACCTCTTGATCTCATTCGCTCCCCCGAGAAATTACACTAGTCCTTTTTACCGATCCGCCTATGGGTTGCCAGGAGTTTTCGTTCCTTGTTTCCCTTGTTTGGATCGGTCGCTGTCCCCAGCGTGGCTACTCTTAGCGGTTCTAGTCGATAACGGCAGCGATCACGATAGCGCCACCCGTGATCACCGCGCCGATGACGACGCAAGCGTCTGCCGGATTGAAGTCGGCGGCCAGTTCGCTGCCCTCAACTTCTTCGATCTCAATCGTTGGCGATTCATAAACTTTGACATCATAGTCCATTTTAGTGACCTCCTTCTTCGTATGTGCCGTTCGGCGAACTGATACAGTCGATGCTTTCATGCTTATGCCCGGGGTGCCGAGCGAAGAGCCAGAGAATACTTGACATGCTCACAAGAAACGGAAGACACAATGCTTCACGCACGCCAGACTAGCCGAGATGCATGGCAGCCAAATGAGACCGCCATTGCTCACGCCAGTCAACGAAACGAAAGATCAATTGTCTATATAGGGTTGAGGTCTTGCCAATTATTGCCCAACGGCAACGAGGTAGAGGGTTTAGTTGAGCCTATGTTTTAACAAGACGCTCTTTGTTTCCGGGCCAACCGGAATGGTCAAGGCATTGTAGGAACTCAATTGAGTGCATGCCAGGGGGATCAAGGAGTGCTCGCGCAATACGTCCTCTCTTCATCACGAACCAGTCCACCCTCTCAAGCTTCGGCACCGAGCATCAAGTCCCGGTGAGGTCTAGATAGAGACTTTTTCGAAACGCCCTTGACGTCCCTTCTGAACGTGCGCAAAAGGTCAAACCAACGCTAACCGACTTGAAACAGATTAAAGTGACTTTGACAGTGCGAAACGCCTTTTATCTGTACCAATTATACATAACCTGACAGGAGGGACAATACGAAAAGGGGGTAAAAGTCAGAAAAAAGTCGGAAACTTTGCAACTTGCAAAGAAAGCAATTCCAATTTTACGTAATTTGACAATGGCACATTACAGCGCACAGCGGTTAAAACCGCGTGCTACAACTGCAAAACCTGCCTTCGCAGGTTAGTTTATAGTCGGCGTAGGCCGACTTTGCAGTTGTGGCCCGCGAATTTATTCGCCGGGGACAAATGTGCCATTGTCAAGGTAAGGAAAATTGGAATTGCTGTTACGAAGGGCCGCTATCCCAAGCGATATCCCTGTCCCCAGATACAGGTGAGTTGGCCCCGTCCCACCTTGGCCCTCAGGTTACTCGCCGTGCGCTGAATCAGGTTTTTGTCTGGCGTTCCAGTGCAGCCCCACACCATTTGCCAAAGTTTCTCGTAACTGGTCACTTGGCCCAACTGGCGGGCCAGGCAGGTCAACAGTTTGCCTTCCATAGGCGTCAGGGGGACAGGATTCCCCGCCCGGGTCGCTCGATTTTCTCGCATGTCGATGGTCAAGTCCCCGAGTTGTACCCGGGCATTTTCCCGGCAGACCGCCCAGGCCTCGTTGATTGTTTCCAATAATTGGCTTAGTCTCACCGGCTTGACCAGGTAATCGAGGGCGCCCTGTCGCATCTCCTTCACCGCCAGTTCGATACACCTCACGGCTGTGATGAAGACGATGCCGATGCCCGGATACTGTTCTCTCAGCCGGGCGGCCACCACCCGACCGGATATACCGGGCATTATGATGTCCAATAAGGCTAGATCTGGTGGATAATCCTGTGCCAACGCCAGTGCTTCTTCGCCGCTACTCGCTGCCAGCGTTCGATAACCGTTGCAACCCAGGTAATCGGCATAGATGCACTGGGTATCGGGATCGTCTTCGACGATGAGGATCAGGGGTAGATAGTTGTGCTTTTTCTCACTCTGCCCTTGGTTCATATTTTTCCCTCTCTGCCATTTCGAAAGATTATCGAGATAAAAGGCAGCTACCGGCGTCCAGCGGGCTTTCAGTGCCACAGATCGCGCACTTCATCCCACTGTCCTTTCGTCATTTGGTCTCGCTGGACGAGGCATGCCCCGCACGCGGACGTAGAGCGCGAGGCCGAAGACGTAGGCAATCATCGCCGCCTGGATGAGACCATCAAGGGCATTACGCTTCTGTTCGTCGGGCAAGAGGCCAGCGAAGGGATAGCCAGCCATAAATAGGGCCATTATAACCAATGTCAATACACGGGGCAAGCGAGCCAAGCGGCGCAGAGCGACGAAGGCGAGCGTCAGGGGCAATATCGAAAGAATCGGCAGCATTTTCACCTGGAAGCCCGCCCATTGGGCCGGTGCTATACCATTGAACGTGGGAATGCCACCCGCCATCAATACGAGATGCGGGATGGTGAACAGGCAAGCCAGCAACGCGAACTGTCGCAGGCTCACCGGGACGCCGCAGATCAACAGGGTCAGCGCCGCCAGGGAAAGGAACAGGAGCAGGGGGCGTGCAGCGTAGGACAGCGTCACGATCATTTCGTGATAGGGGGCGTAAGGCCAATACTGGTTGACGTAGACCCGCAAACGGGGCGCCACGATAGCACGCTCAATCGTCCAAGTAATCACCCGGTAGGGCGCCGTTTCATCTACAAACTCTTCTACAGATAGCTCGACGCCGCCGTTTTCCGGATCGGTGTACACCCAGCATTTGTCCGTATTGATTTTCACCACCAACTCAAAATCGACGATCTCGCGCGGTTCTGGTACTCGGAAGGCAAAGCCTTCCATCCCCCTGCTTGTGTAATGGATCGAAACGACGCTTTTCTCACCCGGGTCCAATTGACGATCCCAGGCAATGGTGTTCGAAATGACACGCCACGAAGAGACGCTCTCTCCATCGACCTGGACGTCGAGATCATAGTAAAGTTTCGTCTCCGGCGAAAGGGGGAATCTGAACTCAGCCTGCGTCTCTGTATCGGTCGGGTTGACGATCTCATACTCGTAGGATCCGGACAGCGTGTAGGCGTTGAACGTGTCGACCTGGTGGGCCGGATCAAGCAGGTCGATGGTCACCTGCCCGCGAAAACCGGCGATGGTATTTTGCAAGACACGTTCTCGCACCTCGACGTTGCGGTATAGCGGCGGCATAGCTGGATCAGGAGGAACGATGGTCTCCTGTCGCTCGACCGTGACGTATTGGGTCACCTGTAAATCGCGCTGAAAGACGCTGCCGCCATACAGGTCGTGCCATTGATGCCAGTTTTGACGGCTCAGGCTGCCGCCGACGAGAAACGAGCCGTAAATCCGGCTAAAGGCGTCGTAGTTGCTGTTCAACAGGAAATAAAACGCCCCCGCCAGAGCGGCGAACGCCAGCGCCCGGGCCAGCGCTTCGATCAGGCAACGTCCCCACGCCCAGGCGCGTTGGTCATCGCGACGCGAGTTGACGAACGCCGCGCCGAAAATCAAGGCCGTCGCCGCCATCAGCCACAGGCTGACCGTCGGCTCGTGGCGCGCCCAGTTTAGCAGTAGCGACCTCGCGGCGTCCATCGTCAAGCTATTTCGCTGTGGAAGCGTCTTCGACTAAATCATTCTCGGCTCTGCGCCTGTCGCTCACGTAGAGCGAGAGGGCGGTGATGTACATGATCAGGCCCGCCTGCAACAGCGTGTCGAAGGCATTTTGCTGGGACAACCCCGTCAGGAGACCAGAGAGCGGATAGACCACGGCGAAAAACACGAGCAGGCCGTACAGAATGAAGCGCAGGGAGCGGGAGGATAATCTGCGGAAGAGCAGATAAGACAGAAACAGGGTCAAGATAGCGCCGGCGATGAGGGAGCCCCAGAAACCGAAGACGTAGTCGCTGATAGCGGCCATGAGCAGGAATTGCATCGTGTACACCGCCAACAGCAGCGCCAGGTCGAGGAAACGCACGCGCAAGCCCCAGATGAGCATGGTCAGGGCCAGCATAGCGCCGAGGAGGGTCACGGCATAGGGAGAAAGCCGGAGCACACGCAGAACTTGCGCGCCTGGTTGCTCCGGTTGCACCAGCGCCACCCCCATCCCGGCGGTAGTGATCGCCCGGTCCAGATCCCAGGTCAGGATTGAACCGCGACCGTCGGCCGTGGGCTCGATCTTCGTGGGCGTGATGACGCCCTCGGGATAGTTCAACAGCGAGACGGGCAGCCGGTCGATGGCCAAGGTGAGGGTGAAATCTTTGATCTCTCGCTTGAAGGGCACCTGGTAATAGAAATAGTCCATACCTCGGGAGGCATAGGTAATCGCAATCCGGCTCTCCTGGCGCGGCGCCATCTTGCTCGTCCACCAGACTCGATCTTGCTCGAAACGCAGGTCGGAACTTATGTCGCGACCGTCCATCTCGATCACGAAATCCTCGAAGAGCGTCTGGCCGGGGGTCAGCGGGAAGGAGAAGGTCGCGTCGGTCTCGATGGACGAATCGTTCACGATGTCGTAATTCAACGCGACGTCGATGACGTAACCGCTGTAGAGGGCGTAACCTTTCTTGCGCTCGCTCAGGCGCATGTTCACGTCGCCTGCAAAGCCGACGATGCTGTTTTGCGGCACGTCCCGGCGCTCGGTCACCGTCCGGTAGAGCGGTGGCTGCGTGGGGTCCTCCCGGGGGAGTTCCTGCTGGACCTCGACCTCGTGCGAGTGGCGGACAGTCAATTCGATCTGCGTGTGCGGCCGGCCCCAGATCGACCAGGCGCTATCGCGATTCGCGTTCGAAAGGCTGCCGTGGGTCGCGTGAAAGGTGCTGACGTTGTCGTTGAGGATGGCCCGAAACGCCCACAGCAGGCCGATGAACAACGCCGCCCCGACCGCCGCCTCGATGATACGCCGCAGCCAGGGCCAGAAGTCCTCTGCCGGGTGCGCCCCACCGGCATCCTCCTGGCGCCTGCGGGCCAGGAAAGCCGACGCAAACAACACGATCGCCGTCGTGATCATCAACATACTGATCGCCGGTTCTACCTTGAACCAATGGATGAGTCGGTCTATCACTTTTTCACCTCGTCTAATAGCTTTTCGACCTGGAATTCCGACGCCTGCGCCGCCTGCTGCAAGCGCTCTAAAATCTCACAATGTGCTCTCTGGGCCTGGGCCACCGCCGCCGGTCCGGGATCGGACCGCAGTTGAACCGCCATCACCCATCCCATCCATCCCAGGAGTTCGTCGAAGGATTCCTGGTTGAACCACAGCACGTCCTGGTACCGGTTCACCTGGAGGAATTGCTGGACGTCTCGATCCGCCAGCCATGTCGTCAGGATGTGATAGGCCCACGCCTCCGCTGCCGGCTGCACCTCGAACCAGCGCTGGTGCGTGACGAGCAGCTTGATCGTCACCAGGGCCCGCTGGCGCATCCCCTGGTCCATCCCCAGATCCTGGAACGTCCCGGCGAGAATCTTGCCCAATAGCCACTCGTCCAGCCAGCTCCGGCTAATCTGCGCCCCGCTGGCCTCATCTATCATATGGCCCAGGTTGTGGGTGAACAGCCAGCCCAGGCACGTGGGCCAGGCAGTTGCACCTTGTGCACCTTGGCCTAGCAGGGGGAGCGGCTCGTCCAGCCCCTCGCAGACCGGCTCCTCTGACCGGGCCAGGTCCAGGATGGCGGCCAATTTCCGCCGCGTGCGCCGCGCCAGGGAGCCCCCCACGACCTCCTCCCAGACCAGGCGCAACCGGACCAGGCGCACCTCGTCCCGCAGACGCTTGGAGCCCAGGCTTTTGTCCACCAGCTCGCCGATGGGGCGGGGCTCGCCCATCTTCTTTAACCTCTATTAAAACAGTCCGTGATAACCCAGGTACGCTCCAATCGCCGAGTTGGCTATGGTGGCCACAAGCCCAGCGATGTTTAAGATTATACCCGCGATTGCCATACTCCGCCGCAAGGTCCTTAATGCCATAAACCCCAGGATCAAGCCGACAATTGTAATCGGAAAGCCCAGAAGGGGCAAAAGCCAAGCCACTAACCCCAGAAGCCCCAGAACGAGGGATACGATTGCCTTATTGGACTTTGCTTTCAGGTCAACGGTCTCTTCGCCTCGGTAGTCGGTCATTTTTACTACCACTTCTGCTTTTTTAGTCGGCTCCCCGTCGGGCTCGTCGTTGAAGGTGTTCCTCTTGCCGCGCTTGAGGGCGATGGAGATGAAAAAGATTGAGCCGCCGAAGAGCAGGGCGATGCCGACGGCGAACATGACCCAGGCGCCCGCCGACATGGTCCGGGTCCGCTCGATGGTCTCCAGGCCCTTCACGACCGCCTCGCGGAGGCGGGGGGAGATGTCCCGTCGGGCCAGACCTTTGAGGAGGGACCGCCCCGCGTCGTAGCTGATGGGGGCCAGGGCGGCGACGGCGGCGGCGCGCAGCCCGTCGTCGAGCGCCTCGTCGGCGGCGAAGCCGGCCAGCGTCTCGTAGGCCCATGCTCCCTCGAGGGAGCCGATGACCTCCACGGCGGCCTTCCGCGCCCCGAGCGCAAGCCGGTCGTCGAGGGCCAGGGAGCGGTGGAACCCGGCCAGGCCCTCGTCCGCCATCAGATGGACCAAAAGCGAAGCCCGCTCCGCCCCGCCCTTCCTTCGGGACAACTCCGCCAGGTATCCCGCTGTCCATCCGCCGGGGTCGCCCCCCCGCGCCGCCTCGGTAAGGGCGCAGGCCAGCGCCCGGGGCCGATTCTCCTTGACGCCGGCGACGGAGACCTCCACGACGACCCGGCCCAGCAGGTCGGCGGCGGCGGTGCGCAGCGCGCGGGCCTTGTTCACCGTCTCCTGCCACTC
>OMKS01001663.1_pt1 | contig 19609 bp, 9 predicted proteins | sample 1674721 | NCBI WGS metagenome assembly OMKS01 (sample SAMN06264996, study PRJEB25208) | sediment metagenome | isolation source: hot spring sediment | place: USA: California | collected 2014-09-02
GCCTTGATTATCTACTAAAGGTGTACCATCAACAAAGCCAGTCTCAAAGATCCATTTGACAGTTCCGTTAACTTCAACAGCAGCTAATCCTGTAATGCTGCTTTCATCGGCTGGATAGTCCATGCTCAAATAGAGAGTTTGACCAGATGGAGATTGAGATATGCTAGCTAATGGACTGCATAGAAATTTTATATTTGCACCGGATTTCCACTTTAATGAACCGTCAGAATTTAGTGCATATAATACATTGTCTGTTGCAGTAAAATAAATTGTTCCATCTAAGCCGATACTGAGCGAAATCGGAAAAACCTGTCCATCTGCCTTGAATTTCCACTTCAATGTCCCATCACTGTTTATGGCATAAATGTTTTTATCACGTGAACCAGTATATATTGCACCATCGGCAGCTACTAAAGGGGAACAGGCTTGTTCTGGTGTTGCAAAACTGCTCTCCTCTTTTAATTTAAACTTCCATTTTAGCTTGCCGCTCCAGGTTAGCGCATAAAGATAGGGATCGTAGCCTTGTTCTGTTTTGTCATAGCTGCTAATAAAATAAATGGATGAATCAGCTCCGATTGCGATTGAGGTTCCTATCACAGCCCTGGCGTCGAAATCCCAAAATAAATTTCCAGTTTTAGGACCTGTCTCAGAACTCCGACCTGTTGATTGTGGATCATGATGATGCATCGGCCATGGACTATCGGCCAGCGACGGCCAGAGAATATCCACCTGCGGATGCGAACCATTGTCCGGCGCCGGCTCGCTGGGTTTTTCTTTCTGGCAGTAAAACAGCAATAACAACAACATCAGCAAACAAAGGAAAATTTTAGATCGCATAATATCACCTCAATTTTTGGTTTAAATTTGCTGAAATGAATCCAATTCATTTAATCACTTAAAAGAAACTTGGGTTTCATCGGGCATCACCCTCATAAATCGTAATTTTTTTCTTTGCAGGGCGACAAGTGCACTGCCTCTTTATTCCAAAACTACGACTGGTTAACTCTGGTGCTAATAAAAAAAATCAACACAGTCTTCATAATATTAGTCGCTTTAGACATCAAAATTCCATAAATTTTTTTAATAAAAAATTTAAAATAAGTTGTTGATTAAATGATGATATTTCAATTTTCCTTTTCTGAAGGCAAATGCATGCAAAAACAAAAGTTCCGAAAAGTAATTCCACAGTAGAAATTAACCCAACCGGCAGTGAACGAATTTATCGGTCTGCTTTGCCTGCTGCTAATAATAAATTATTAAAAAATAAAAAACAAAGTCAAGCCTTTTTGTGATTATTTTGTAAAACATCGGTTATTGGTGGAATTGTAAACTGATGCCACCATTTTATTTATAAAAATGTTAGAAACAGCTAACCTACGCATCATTTTTAAAATTCCAGAATGAACAATTTGGCGATATCGCCATAAATCGGTTGATTATTTGGCTGAAAAAATGTATCTTTAGGTAAATTTAATAATCCTCCAACAGGACTTCAATTAAAGGAATGTATCAATGAGACCAGCGAAATTCACTCTGTTCATTCTTATTATTTTTTCTTCGTTGATTTTGGCGCAACCGCCAACGTTAAAGCTGGCGACTTATCTCTACCAATTTCTGGAAGGCGAAATCGACGGCGCTCGGTTAAAAAAGGTGTCCGGTATTGCAACTGACCTGTCGGGCTTTTTATATCTGGCAGATACGGGCAACAATCGGATATTGAAAATCACACCAGAAGGAACATCAGTAAAAACTATCGGCGGCTTTGGCTGGGAAAAGGAACAATTTTATACACCGCTGGACATTTGCACCGGTTCGGCGCTGGATGTTTTTGTCGCCGACTACGAAAATCATCGTATCCAGCGTTACGATAAAGATTTAAACTACATTTCATCATTGTATTCTGATGAAAACTTGGAAGTAACGTTTCGATTCGGCTATCCGCGCAGCATTGGTTTGTCTATTCACGGCGACCTGTTCATTGTTGACGGAGAGAATAACCGGGTGCTCAAGTTCAACGCTTCTGGTGACCCGGAAATATCGTTCGGGGATTATCGCGACGGCAGCGGAAGGTTGCTGGAACCGGTGCAATTGGCAATCGCTCCCAAAGATAAAATCTACGTCAGTGATCGCCGGACGCATAAAATTTTTGCCTTTGATTACTTTGGAAATTTTCTGTTCGATTTTGGTTCAACATTATTAAAAGAACCGCTGGGAATTTGTTTCAGCAGCGAGGGCAGGCTATTGGTCGCTGACGCCTCGGCTAAACAGATCGTTGTTTTTGATTCGCTGGGTGAATTTATTTTCAAATGGTCGATGATCACACCCCAATTGGGTGAATTTAAAAATCCGGTCGATGTCGCCGTACATCAACAGCGGGTTTTCGTGGTCGATAATGACCGCATTCTTGTTTTTGAATTAAAATAGCCAAAGCCGGATGGGTGCTGCTCTTATTTAGACGTTTAAAGCTGTTGCTATTGATTGTTAATTTTTAAAGCTGAACATTTAATTCTCAGCCCTTCACTGCAAGACAAATTTGATCCAGGATTGGCGTTCAATTACTCATCCGCCGATCTGGTCCGGGTTCGATCTTGTTAAATGACAGCGGTCTATGAAAAAACACTTTTGGACAATTTTTCTTCTGCTGTGTTTTCACGGTTGGGTTCAGGCTCAATTTCAGCAGCGCTTCAGTTTGTTCGAGCGAAATCTCGAGATCGAAGCGGATACCACCCAATTCGAATATCTGTTGCCAGACTCATTCGTCATTGCCAACAGCGAAATTATTCAAATCGATTCCACACAATTGCAGCCGGTTTCGGATTATGGCATCGATTATATCACCGGTCGTTTGCGTTTCGTGGAAAAACTTCGCCACGGGACCGTTGTCAGTATCTATTATCAATTTCTCCCATTTTCGATCAACAATCAATATTACCACCGCAGATTGCAACATTATCAAATCGGTGACAGCGGCGCAGCTACGATTCCTGCCGCCGAAATTGCCGCCTCAAAATCGCCGCCGGCGTCATCCACGTTGAGACAAAACGGCAGCATCTTCCGCGGTATCTCGTTTGGTGTCAATCAGGGCATGAAGCTCGAATCCGGCTTGAGAATGCAAATTTCCGGAAAAATCGCGGATAAAGTTGAAGTGATCGCTGCCTTGACTGATCAAAACACACCGATTCAGCCGGAGGGCAATACCCAATCGCTGCAGGAAATCGATAAGGTGTTTGTGCAAATTAAGAGCGAATACGCCCAGGCGACGCTCGGGGATTATTATTTTGAACTCCCGGGAACCGAATTCAGTCCCTATCAGCGCAAGCTTCAGGGCGTGATGGGAAATGCGGAATTTGGTAACACCCAATTGACATTGTCCGGCGCGGTCTCCAAAGGTAAATTTAATACCAACCAATTTATGGGACAGGAAGGCAACCAGGGTCCGTATCAATTGCGCGGTGATCGCGGGCAAATCGATATTATTGTTCTTGCCGGAACCGAAAAAGTTTGGATCGACGGCAATTTGATGACTCGTGGCGAAAACAATGATTATGTTATCGAATATAGCAACGGACAAATCAGCTTCACGCGACAACGATTAATCACGGCTGATTCCAGAATTACTGTGGATTTCCAATATTCCGACCAAAAGTATCAACGCAGCCTTTACAGCGCCGATTTAAAAACATCAGCTATCGATGAAAAACTCCGGTTGAATCTGCGCTTACTGCGCGAATCTGACAACAAAGACAATCCGCTCGATTTTATTTTAAGCGACCAGAACCGAAAAATTCTGGCGCGCGCCGGCGATAATCCGGATTCAGCCGTGGTCTCAGGCGTCAACTTTGTTGGTTCGCAAAAGGGACAATATGTGGCTGTGGATTCCGCCGGCGTTCAATTCTACCGTTATGTTGGTGTGGGCGCTGGTGATTACAATGTCTCGTTCAGCTATGTCGGCGCTGGCAACGGTGACTACAAACTGATCGGGTATAATCACTACCGCTTTGTCGGATCAGATAAAGGCAGCTACAATCCGGTAGTTATGCTCACGCCGGCGCAGCGACATGACCTGGTTGACGTTAACCTGACGCTAACGCCCATTACCGGTTTTTCACTCTCATCAGAGATTGCCATGAGCCGGTTTGATCGCAACCTTTACTCAACTATCGACGATGATGACAATTCAGGAATCGCCGCCACCGGAGGCTTTCGCTTTCAACCGAATCGTCTCAGGCTGTTCGGACAAGACTTTGGCAAAATGATGTTAAACGGCAGATATCGACGGGTGCAACATCGGTTCAATTACATCAGCCGAGCCGAAGAAGTGGAAAAAAATCGCAAATGGGACATTTCAGCAGGCTTTTCGCCTGAGGAAGAGATCATCGAACTCAACGCTGAGCATGCACCGATTGACGGCGTACGTCTTTTTGCTGATTGGGGGAAAAACCAAAAAGCCGATGCATTTCACTCCAAACGTTGGCAGGCTGGATCCGATCTCAATTTTAAAAAATTTCCCCGCATTAACTACCAAATCGAATCAATCCGCACCGCGGACCAGAATTCGGGTCGAAGCAGTTGGTGGAATCGGCAGAATGGTACCACTGACTATCAATTCTGGAAAATTACACCGTCATTGAATTATATGGCGGAACAGAAGCAGGAAAGTTTTTCCGACACGCTGCAATTGGGCTTTCGCTATCGGGAAATTTCACCGAAAATTTCGCTTGCCAATTGGCGACAGATGACCATGACGCTGGGATATTCCAATCGCCGGCAGGATAAATGGGAGGCGACCGGTTTCCAACCTGAATCTGAAGCAACAACCCAATCTCTCGGGTGGCAGTTGAATAACTGGAAAAATCTTTCACTGGCGTTGAATTACACCCACCGCGAACGCAGCTATGCAGATTCGCTGCAGCCAGCGAAAATGACGGATTTGGCGGATTTTCGAATGGACTATTCAGCGTTAAAACGCGCCTTCGCCGCCAATTGGCGCTACCAAATCTCAAACACCCAGCTTGCCAAACAGGAGCGGATTTATATCAAAGTTGAGCGGGGACAGGGAAACTACCGCTATGACGAAACATTGAATGAATATATCCCTGACAGCATGACCGGCGATTACATTTTGCGGATTCGGGCGACCGATGACTTTGTACCGGTGGCGGAATTGCGAGCCAGCGCGACCATAAAAATTCAACCCGAGCGTTGGCGTGGTCCGGAACATCAACTCGCCAGAGCCAGCCGCTGGAAAAGATGGCTAACATCGATCTCATCGGAAACCTTTTTACTGCTCGAGGAAAAGACAAATGATGAGAACACCTGGGCAATTTACCGGTTGGAGCTATCCCGGTTTCAACAGGAAGCCACTACGATTTACGGCACAAAAAATCTGCGCCAGGACATCTATTGGAACCGTCGCCACCCTAAATTTTCGGTGCGGCTACGCTACAACTTAAAAAACAGCCTGAACAATCAATATCTCGAAGGTGGCCAAAACTTCAACCTGCTGGAAAAATCGATACGAATCCAGGCGGTAATGTCAAAAAAAATAAGCTCTCAACTGGAGCTAAACCAGCGGCGTGAGGAAAAATTGTACCGCATCGCCGGGCGCAGCGATAAAGACATTCTCTCCGAGGAAATCAGCTTGGACCTGTCTTATCGACCGCAACAACGATTTGAGTTAGCGAGCAATATAAAGTGGGCACATGCTAAAAACCAGTCAGTTTATCCGGTCGAAGTGGATTACATAGCGCTCGCGCCCAGAGTCAACTACGCATTTCGTAACCGGGGCAGGTTACGCGCCGAATTGGAATTAAACAATGTACGCGTCAATCCTGAAAAAGCAATCGTGCCCTATGAGATGGTTTCCGGTTATCATGGCGGCGTCAACCTGCGCTGGCTGGCATCTTTCGATTATAATGTTTCGCAACACATCCGCGCTTCGGTCAGTTGGAATGGTCGCTATGAGGAATATCTCGACAAAGCCATCTACACGGTGCGCGCCGAGATGCGGGCGTTCTTTTGATCCACTGAAAATTAAAGTCGAGTCTTGAAAAATGTTCATCAGGGTGCAACAAATCAGATTTGAACAATTATACGGCGTATTTGCGATGCAAAAATTTATCATCAAAATTATACTGGCGCTTCTGTTAATTTTCACCAAAGTCGGTTACAATCAGCCGGATTCCACACAAGTATTTTATCAATACCTGTCGATTGAGGGAAATCGCCGTTTGCGCTCGGCTGAGATTGAAAAACGTCTGCCAACCGGCAGCTACACCGGGCAGAAACTGACCCGGCTCATTAAATCGCTGCTCATCCAGTATCGGGATCAAGGGCTCTATTTTTCACAAATCGATGCGCTTGTCCACAGCGACACGCTCAAATTATCTATTGAAGAGGGAAACACTACCCGGCTCGCTGCGATCTTTCTCAAAGTTTCCGACACCGAGCTGCTGCACCAACTTGAATCACTATTGGATCTGAGACAAAAACAGGATATCAGCCAGGTTATTGTTCGCAACATTGAAACAGTGCTCAGTTTTCTAGAAAATAGCGGTTATCCATTTGCCAAAGTATTCGTGGATAGCCTGACTCTTAAGGCTGATAGTATCAATTCTACCAATTGGTTAAGCTGCCACCTGACCGTGGATGCCGGGCAAACAGTTGTTATCGACTCGATCCATGTTCAGGGCAATGAATTGACGCGTCCGCATGTTGTCATTCGGGCGGCGCGGATAAAATCGGGCGATATTTACAATCAACTTCAAATTAGCCGTATCCCGAAGCGTTTAATGAAAACCGGCTATTTCACCCATGTCAGCCAACCGCAAATCTTCATCGACAAGTCCGGCATGGGCCATTTGTTAATTCAGGTCAAGGAGGGCAATCCCAATCAATTTCAGGCTGTTATCGGGTACAATCCGGGAATCACTGAAAATCAAAGCGGCTACGTCACGGGACTGATCGATGTTGATTTCAAAAATCTGCTCGGCAGCGGGCGCATTGCCGAGGCCCGTTGGCAGAAAAAAGATCAACGCAGTCAAGTGCTCCGATTTCGATATCTGGAGCCGTGGATTCGCGGCTATCCCATCAACACCGGCTTTGGTTTCAGCCAGAACATTCAGGACACATCCTTTGTCAAACGCAACTGGGGCCTTGATCTGGAATTTGCATTTTCCGATCTTTTTACCATTTTTACACACCTGGGCAGAGAAAGCGTGCTGCCCGATTCGATGGCTCAGCTAATTTATGGTCTGCCTAAAAGCCGCTCCTGGTTGATACAGCTCGGTTTCAGTTACGACACCCGGGATAACCTTCAAAATCCGTTGCGGGGACTATATTATTCGACGATGTACGAATTCGGTCGTAAGACCATATCCTTATTACCAGCATCGATCAACGCCGTAGATATGACTCAAACTAACTTCCGGCGCGACCGTTGGGAAATAGACAGCGAGATTTTGCTGCCCACTTTTCGCTGGCAAACGATCATGCTGGGATTTCATGGTAAAAAAGTCAGGTCCGGGGAAAAAGTCGCATCGCTGGCAGATGTTTATCGCTTTGGCGGCACCGGCTCGATGCGCGGTTACCGCGAAGACGAATTTATCGGGGAACAGGTCGCCTGGGTTAATCTGGAATACCGTTATCTGTTGGCTCAAAACTCACGGGCTTTTATTTTTAGCGATGCTGGTTATTATTCTCATAAAAGAGACGACCAAAAAGCCATCGAAGACACAAAATTCAGCTATGGTTTCGGTGTGCGAATCGAAACCCGACTGGGGATTATCGGCGTCGACTATGGGTTGGCTGAAGGCAGAGGACTCTCCAGCGGGCTGGTGCATATCGGATTGACAAATAAATTTTGAAAACTTCAGCAACTCATTCTAAAATACGATAGGCATAAATTTATACGCATGCGTTTTATTTCGATTTATGGATCAAATGTGCAGTCCTTCAAGTAAAAAAAACAGTTGCTATTTAAATGGCCATTTGTCACAACCGGAGGAAAAATTCATGAATATGCAAACACGGAGAGAATTTGCCAAATCATGTTTTTACCTGAGCATTACCGGCTTAAGCATTCCTATCTTATCACCATTTGCCGGATGCAAGCAACGGGAAACGTCATCCTCATTAACCGACCTGCTCGACCAGCCGCAAAATGAGGTGGTAAAAACTGCCCGGGCAGCAAAAATCGATTCCAATTTTGAACCCGCCTATTTGAAGCTCCATCACAGCGGGGAGCTGAAAAAACGCGGCCAAATGCTCTGGGATATTATGCAAAACTGCCAACTCTGCCCCCGAGAATGCGGTGTTGACAGGATAGCCGGCGAAAAGGGATTTTGCGGCGCATCCGCGCAATTGGAGATATCATCCTATCATCCCCATTTCGGCGAGGAAAGACCGCTGGTGGGCAAAGGCGGTTCAGGTACGATCTTCTTCTCAAATTGCGGACTACGCTGTGTTTTTTGTATTAATTGGGAGATCAGTCAGGGTGGCGAGGGAACAGCTCGTTCTATTGAAAATATGGCGGGGATGATGCTGTACCTGCAAAAAATCGGCTGTCACAACATCAATGTCGTTACTCCCACCCATTATTCAGCGCATATCATCTTGGCGTTGGATATGGCTGCGGCAAAAGGCTTGCGGCTGCCTCTGGTGTACAACACTTGTGGTTGGGAACGCCTGGAAATTTTAAAAACTCTCGATGGCATCGTTGATATCTATCTGCCTGACTTTAAATATTCGGACGGCAAAATGGCGGCTAAATATTCTTCAGAGGCAGAAAGCTATGTCGAAGCCACCCAGGCGGCTTTGTTAGAAATGCAACGACAGGTCGGAACAGCCAAGCCTGCGCCGGATGGGTTAATGTACCGCGGATTGATGATCCGACATCTGGTCATGCCCAATGATGTCAGTGGTACCAAACAGGTTGTCGAATGGATCGCTGAAAATCTGCCGAAAGATACCTATCTCAATATCATGTCACAATATCGGCCTATGTACAAAGCGTTCGATTATCCCGAGATCTCACGGCGACTCACCCAACAGGAATACAGCCAGTCTGTCAAATGGGCAAAACAAGCCGGGCTTACCAACCTCGAAATTCAGGGATCGCCATTTTAGAAGCTTACAATTGAAACAATGCATAAAGCATTAATGAACTGAGAGCATAATCATAAAACCAAGATTATTTTCGCTGACAATCAAAAAAATCGCACAATTGAACCTGTCAACCAAAAATAGCCGGGAACGATCCGATGCAAAACAATGCCACTAAAACCGAAGCGCCCAGTTGGCTGCTCGCCAATATCGCTGAAGCCTCAAAGAATGCACGAAAAATTTACCTGCTGTTTATCGGACTGCTGTCGTATATCGCGCTCACCATCGTCAGCACAACCGATCGCCAGATAATACTCAACGAACCTGCACGGCTGCCAATCATCAATGTTGAAGTTCCGCTGAATGGTTTTTTTATCCTGTCGCCGTTTCTGAGCATTTTCGTGTTCATTTACTTTCAAATTTATTTGTTAAAATTGAGACGGTTGGTCAGCGAGCTAAACGAAAAATACCCGTCCGTCTCCACATCACAGCTCTATCCCTGGATGTTTAATTTTGCCGACGAACTGAAGTCCGGTTTTATCGGCGCTGTTCAAAAATTGATCATCAACTTTTCGCTCTGGTGGGCAATGCCGCTGGTTCTGGCGTTAAATGTGTTCTGGTACATCAAAAAGCACAGTTATTTGACATATTTTTTATCGACTTTGCCGCTGACAGGCGCAATAATCGTACTGCTTTTTTGGACATTTTATGAAACCAACCATCCCCAACTAAAATTAAAAAAACAGTGGCAGGCGCTGTGGCAAAGTCGAAGTAAACGGATGTTATTGATCGTGTCCGCGTTGGTCTGGCTGCTTGTGAGCTGTGTTCTGAATCCTATTGCCTTTACCGGTAAAAGGATAAATTTTTTAAATAAACTGCTTTACGTTGATTTGAGTTTCCAGAAATTAATCACCGAAGATCGGGAAGAATACCAAACATTGTATTGGGTTGATTTGCAGAATGTTCGTCTCGAAGGGGCAAACCTGGCAGGGGTTATTTTGAAGCGGGCGGATTTGCGGCGCGCTAAATTAAATCGCGCATTTTTGAACGACGCCAATTTAGAAGCGGCAAACCTTTATGAAGCTGTGTTCAAACACGCCTTTCTCTGGAACATTCGTTTAAACGGTGCGGCTTGTTGGGGCGCTGACCTTCAACATTCCAATCTGTATCGCGCAGATTTAACAAACAGCATCTTTGGCGGGGCAAACTTTAGCCATGCAGATCTACGGGAAGCAATTCTGGACAACACCAACTTTGCCTTCGCTAACCTGAACCGCGCCAATCTTACCGATGCCAGGCTGAGCGGCGCTAATTTTCAGAATGCATCGCTGCTTCAGGCTAAATTCCAGGAGCATTTTGGCATATCTTATCTGCTAAAACCACAGTATCCAATGTCGCAGACCATTGAACTGGCATCCATTATTAATAAGCAATTCGCCAGCGTAAAATCGCTCTATAATGCCCGGTTGGATTCTACCACCAATCACTTATTGAGGCAATTTCATCCCAGGCTTTTTATTGCGCCACCGGACTGATAATTAAGTGCAGCGGTTCATTCTTTGACCAGCGCCGACAAATTTTTGTAAATTTGATCCATTCTCTGATACCGCTGCACCGGCGCTTTTTCAATGGCTTTAAAGATTATTTCACTGAGTGCGTCCGGCAACTGCTTATTCAGTTGATGAACCGGCGCCGGCGTTTTTGTGCGCAGATTTTCAAAAATCCGCTCCCGATCATCATCGATAAATGGATTGATATCAGTTACCAGCTCATAAAGCAAAACACCCAGAGCAAACATATCCGTTTGCCTGGTGGGTTCATTTGATTCGATCAACTCTGGCGCCAGGTATGTTAAAGTTCGGGGTGCAATATTCTCCATTTGTTTAACAGGTACGCAAAAACCGGGAATGTGAAAGTCGGTAAGTTTTAGCTCATCCTTATCAACAATGATGATATTTTCTGGTTTCAATCGTCCGTGAATAATATTATTTTCGTGTGCAACCGCCAAAACATCGGCGATTCGAGCACACCAGTTAACTGCCTGTTGCCAATCTATCTTGTTATTTTTTCTCTTCGGCGCAGCACATAGATCACCTTCAACAAATTCGCGAGCAATAAAATTTAATCCATGATCCTCATTCACTTCGTAAATCATCGCAATTTGAGGATGAACAAGCTTTCCCAGCTTCCGGGCTTCTGTGATAAAAATTTCTTGGGTCGATCGTAAAGAATTATCAACCTTGAATCCCGGTTTTAAGATCTTCAGCACCACCAGCCGCTCCAGCATCGAATCGATTGCTTTATAGCTGCTGAAAATCTGATTCGGATGCAGCTCTTTATTAATCCGAAACTTACTAATGGTGGTGATTTCTCCTTTCTTGACCTTTGTCAATGCATCTTGCCAGCACAGTCTGTAAAAATGAACATCCTCCCCACTCACCGGATGTTTTAGTTTGATTTCAGCAGGAACCAGGGCAGAATCACCGTTGTCCTTGATCAAATTTTTGGCCGGTTCACTAACAACTATCTGGTTCTCCTCAATTTGAGGTGGTTCCGAAATCAGATCTTTTTGAAATGAAATCAGAGCGCGCAGTGCCAGCTGCAGATCATCATATAGATATTTATACTCTTTGCCGCGCGCCGGTCCGATATTGTGGATTACAATCTCCATTGGCTTAAGTTTGCCACGATTTTCTCCGATTGGGCCGCTGCTACGGTTGTTGAGTTCATGCGCCAACAAAACCAGTTGCTCGATATTTTCCCAAAAGAAAACAATCCCATCCTCAAACGAAAATCCCCGAATGAAATTTTTCCCCGGGGCAAATTTCAGCTTTACTATTTCCAGCAGCACCTTCTCCAGTTCAGACTGGGCTGTTTTATGGGTGCGAACCGTCAACAGGCAGTTTGATCGTTGAAAAATTTCTTGTACATCGGACTCGGAAAGCTGCTGAACATCTGGCGCCGTAGAATCCCCTCCGCTAAGTGATATGGGTTGAAGTTTTTGCCAGATTTTTTTATTATTCAGCCCCGCCAGACTGCCATGCAAATCCCGTTTATTCAACCCGGCTTCCCAGATAGTGGAAAACGACTCCGAAGAGAGAAACAATTCATACTCCTCGATTTTGACAGCCTGGCTCGGCTGCTCTACGTTTACTGGTAAATTTTCAAATAATCGATTTGTCGCTAAAAACAGTTCAAGTTGATTCAGCGAATGAAAGAAATCAGTGGTTTCAATAAAATGATTGTAAATCTCCCAATCCTGCGCCGACGCATCAATTTGATCCGGCAAATAATTAGCTTTCATCAGCAAATTCAGCAGATAATAGCGGTCATACCAATCAGAAATTTGTTCGCGATCCACGATTTCCAGGAATTGGGCGACCTGTTCAAATCCGTGGCGTTCCCAGGCAGCCGTTAAAAACATCGCCACCAATCTTTTATACGTCTGCGGATCAGAATCAAGTTTTTTGATAAACTTCCCGATCCATTGAAATTCACCACGTTTTGATGCAACACTGATAATTCGACGCGACAATTGATCTTGTTTTTCAGGGTCGCTTTCCAGCGCCAACCAAAAAACATTCATCGATGTCTCATCAACGATTTCTTGCTTTAGGTACAACTCCGTCAGAACTTTAATAATCGGTACATTTGTCGGCTCAATTTCGAGAGTTTTTTCAAATACTTCACGCGCATCCTGATCAAATTGTTTGTTCAAAAGGTAAGCTTTGCTGATGTTCTGATATAGCTTAGCGTCAGTTTCACCCAAATCCAATAGAAGCTTGAACTTTTCTATCGCATCGGAATACCTCCCCAAATCCAGATACAGCTCACCCAGCTCGATGAGAAGCTCGTAAACCAGGTCTTCTACCTGAAGTTGTCTTTGCTCTGTTCCCATGGTTAATTTTTTCCACTTTTGTTAAAGAGATTTAAAAAATTGCAACGTAATTTTTGATAAAACGGCTCGCTTTTGATCATTCTTTTTAATATCTTATTTTCGACTGCGACTATCGATTCCCCCTGAAATTTAATTGTTTGCTTATAAAATGGCAAACCGGATAAAGAATGGGCTAACTGCTGCACATGAATCAGCGCCACGGTTATGTTATCAGACCCATCTTTCATGTTTGCATCATCGATCAAATGTTTAATCGCATGATCAAAGTTGTTGCGGTTGTACTTGACAATGCGGTCAATTTCAGCTTCAGTCAGCGCATGGGTCAATCCGTCAGTGCAGATCAGCAAAAGATCACCCGCCTGAAGCGGCTCCGACCGGATGTCAATTTTCACACCCAAATCAACTCCCAATGCCCGCGTGATCACATTGCGATCTTGAAATTTTTTCACATCCTGCGGCATGATATCTTTATCGACGATCAATTCATTAACATAGGTATGATCATCAGTGAGCTGCTCCATCTTGCCCCGACGGAACCGATAAACTCTACCATCGCCCACATGTCCAATCAATGCGCTGCCATTGCTGACAGCGACCGCAGTCAGCGTCGTCCCCATTCCGTGAAAATCACGATTCGCCAACGACTCATTATATACCTTCCGATGCGCCAACCGAATGCAAGCGATCAACCGCATGACAGGAAACATTTTTTTTTCATACACGTCTTGTGTGATTTGTTTTATCAGATCCGCATCGAGATCATTAAAACATTGTTGAAACATAGCTACCGCCACTTGACTGGCGTGTCTTCCTGCGTTATGTCCGCCCATTCCGTCACCGACGACGACCAAGTTCTTTTCAACATCAATGACATAACTGTCTTCATTACAGACTCTATTATTTCCCGGATCGCTTGCGGCAACAACTTTCATCTTTACATTCACTTCAAACATCCGCTATCAATTATCGCTCGACACTCTGGTAAACATTAGCTTCCGTTTCCATTCGCATCGACCATTGATGAATACCAACATTAAAACAAGTAGCGCTGACATCGCCAAAACAGAATAATATTTCCACAATGATTGTTTGGTTGAAGGTAAAAAGCCGTTTTGTAACGGATTTTGATGGAGCTGCCCCCAAAAAATTGAACCGCGCTTCACCCGGCTGTTTGTTTTTATCAATGAAAACGAATCATTGTTTCGCCGTAGCAAAATATCGAGCCAGCCATTGCCGTTTACATCTGCAACCAGTGGAGCGCCGATGATGGCGTTTTCACGACTGGAATCAGGCGTTGAATGATAGATAATTTCGCCATTAAATCCGCTGAAGACCTTGACACCGCTATTGTAATCAGCAATTATTACATCAACATAGCTGTCTTTATTGATGTCCGCCAACACCGGTGGCGACACAAAATGCTGTCCCTGTTTTTCAACATAGCCCCAATTGATTTGACGTTCTCCGGCGCCGTCTCCCTGTCCGTTAAAAACCACAATTTTATGATCGCTGGTCGCTAAAACCACATCGACAATCTCGTCTCCATTCAAATCAGCAAGGTTCGGCGGCGCCAGTGAACCGGAATCCGGCTCTGTTTTTAACCGATCATACCAGATCCGTTCATTTGCCTGAACATCCAACGCTAATAAGTGGTTGCTCTCCGTCAAAATTAACAAATCCATAAACTGATCGTTATTAAGTGGGCCGACCGCAATGCGGCGAAGGATTTCGTGACGCTCAAAAAGTGAACCCTTTGCCTTCTGAAGCTGCTCATTTACATCAATGTTATGAGTAAAGGCTTTTTTATTAATATCATAAATAAAAATCTGTCCATTTTTATCGGCAAAAACGATCTCCGGCAATCCATCGCCATCAACGTCGCCTGCGGATGCTGGATTGGAAATTTCTGTATCTACGCCAATGGTTTTCCACTGCGGTTCAGTGAGGCGTCCATAACCGATGTGCACTTGACCGTCTCGGCTGCACGCAACAATATCAGGCAAACCGTCGCCGTTTAAATCTGCAACGATCGGATTTCCCGTGAACTCACCACCCAGAATCGGACTTGCCCAAATTTCATTTCCGGTGGCGCCTTCCAGCGCATAGATCACCGATTGATTGGTGGCAATAATCACATCCGGCAATCCGTTTGCATTAACATCCGCCAATACCGGGCAGGTTCCTGGTTGTGCACGATACTGTGTAATCGATTCCCAAAGCCGGATTCGAGTCTTTCCGTTGATGACTCTTAAATATCCGATTTTGTCAAGATAAATGAGGTCCGGGAAAGAATCGCCGTTGAGATCAGCGATACCAGGCGTCAATCCCGTCATATTTTGTGCAGCTTCGTCGGGAGTTAAAAATATTTCATCGACATTCGTTTCCGCATAAAAAATCGATTCGGCAAAATCATTATTCACCGGCTTTTGTATCAGAATCATCAACTTACCAAACATATAAACCGCTGCCAGTACCGCCGCAGCGCCCAGCAAGAAGCTAACGAAACTTCCCAACCGGCGTCGATTTCGAATCCACCAATATCCTGATTTTTGCGGCCTGTTATTATTCTCTTGCCCTTCGGCCACGAAGCGAAAAATTGTGCTCTCTTTATCACTGACAATTTCTATTTCATCGCCGGGGGATAGTTGCCGCAGCTCGTCTTCTTTCAATTGGTAGCGATTGAGTCGGGTTCGGGTTTTGCTTCTTTTGTCAAGAATAAAAAAATTGTCATGCTCAAAAATGATCGTGGCATGTCGCCGGGAAATGCTGGTATCAGCCTCGCCAACGGAATTTTGGTTGATAACGATATCATTCAGCTCCTTATCCCTTCCGATGCGGGTTACACCAAAATTAAGACGATATTTTTTCCCCATTAACGGGCCATAAATTGCAATCAAATAATGCACTACCGGTTGTTTTCCGGCATCTTCAACACTGGGTTGGGGCAGATTCGTTGTCGGAGAGCTTGAATCGCTCGCTCTGGACTTGGGCTCAGCCTTATTATTCGCCTTCACTCCGATTTCCAGTTCGACAAGATCATCAGAAATTTCGTTCAGATCCGTTGTTGGTTTTTCATCAACCTGTCCGCTATTTTCGTACAGAATGTTTTCAAATATCAATCTATGATCACCTAATAAAATTTCATCTCCGCTGCTTATGCGCATTTTTTGTTCTATCGGCTTGCCATTCACACGAGTTCCGAAAGCACTATTCAAATCCGTTACAAAATAGCGCCTACCTTCTCTTTCGATAACCAAATGATGCCCGGAAACCTTCTTATCAGAGATAATGAGATCGTTGTCTCCATCCGAACCAACTGAAATTCGACTCTGAGATTGCCTTAACAGCAGTTCTTTATAAATTTCCGCTTTCCTTTTGACAACGATTTTTGACATATTTGACTCCAAATAAGATAAAAAGCTGTTACGTCCGGTTCAATTTTGCGTTGATAGTTTAATTGGCAAATTCGACTCGGTGGTATTGATTAGTGAATGATCAATTTAAACTCCAATTTTCTATCTCCGTTGGCGGTATCCAATGCCAGTTGTTTATCATAGTAGCCCTCTTTTTTAACCAGAAAATTGTGTTTTCCGGGCTTGACAGCGCTGGCGTATTTTCCATTTTCGTTAGTCTTTCCAAACAAAGCCTGACTGGTTTCCGCGTTCGGTAATAGCTGATAATAAATTTCAGCGTCAGGGATCGGCAAACCGGTCAGCGCATCATTGACAACAACCTCAATATCCAGAGCGGTTCTCGACATGACAACAACAATCTCCTTATCGGTTGGAAATACCGTGACCACCGATTCTCCGTAGCCCTCTTTTTCAAAGAAAACCCTGGTCTCGACCGCGGGAAGCGATAGTTCGCATGGCGTTTCTTTATTAATCCGATACTGCCTGCCATTGGCGATGTATCTCGATATACGCGCCTTGATATGGCTGGAGTCGGTTGCTCCGACTTCTCTGGCGTCGAATCGAATGGTACGATCCAGGATGATGGCAAGTTTGGCGGGCGCATCCCGATCAACAGATAATGAAATCAACTTATCATTGAATCCATCCTTTTTAAAAAGGATATCATGTTTCCCAAACGGCAAGCTTAATAAATTCGAGTCTTCAGCATTACCGGTTGGTGTTTTCGCTCCGTTAACAAACCAGGAGACGCCATCCGGTATTGTTGAAAGCTCAATATGTTTTTTGAACTTGCCTTCAACGATGTATTTCTTGGACGAACCATCGATCTGCTCAAAGCTCCAGAGCCGTTCATCATCTATTTTCACCGAGCCTTCGAGGGTGTTTAACGTTAAACCAGAAATTTTGCCAAAGCCTTCCTGTTCCATTTCAATTTCCAGCGCCTCACCGGTTTCCCAATTGATTTTTGTGGGTGTTTTTTGGGGAAATTTGACGTTATTCAAATAAACCGTGGCGCCAGTCGGGTTGGAGTTTAGCTCAATTTGTGACTTAAAGCAAAATAAATAGACAAGCCCATTGACTGCACCAGCTTCCCCGGTAATGTTGGCTCTGCCTTTGGCAGGAACGTGAATCGATTTTACGATTGGGCCGAAGCCGGCATATGTCAATGTTAATTTGTGTACACCGGGGTCAATTTTCGAGATAGACAACGGCGTTTTCCCCGCAACCCGTTTGGAATTCAAATAAACTATGGCGCCTTGAGGAACTGTATCAATACTGATTACAGGTGGAAAAATTTGATTGTTAAAGTAAGTTCCCAGTGGTGTTAGTCGAAAAGTAAAATCCAATGACAAAAATGTCAACAGCAAGATAATCGCAATCGCAACCACATACTTAACCGACTTCTGGTGAGTCCTGGCAGAAAGACGCATCACGTCAATAACTGTTTTTAAATCATCGTCTTCATCACCGTTTAATTTAATCTTCTCCTGTACCGGGGTTGGTGATAGCTGTTGCGGCTCACGATCTATCGCTGAAGCCTTGGGATGTTTTGGTTTGATAGTATTTTTACCAGCCGCAGTAGACGGTGATACAATGCTCATTTTTTTTGATGTCGAAAACCTGGATTCGATATCCTGCAAAATAATTTCCAGATCATTGTTCTCTGTTTTTTGCTTCGTCTCAACTTTAGCTGACAAATCGCCTGATGTTGTGGCTAAAGAGAGCGAATCATCTGTTATTGAAGTCTGCTGCGAAGGGACTTCGTTAGCAGGCGATTGAATGGATTCAGACTGCTCGCTCTGTTTCTGGTCTGCCATTTCTTCCCGATAAAGCTCGCGCAGGTATTCGCCGAGCTCTTCGGACAGTTCCACGGTATGTGAACTGGACATCAGAAATTCAATCAAATCAAGATAAACACCGTTTGCGCCAAAATATCGATCTTCACAATTTTTTTGGAGCATCTTAACCAAAACTTTCTGCAATGGCTCAGGCGTATCATGTTCAGCCAAAATTTTCGGGTCCAATTTGAATTTTTTAAACAGATTGTGCGCCTCTTTTGGATCCGTGGTTTGGATGAGCCTTTCTCCAGTAAGCATTTCATAAAAAATTGCACCCAGGGAAAAGATGTCGCTCCGACGGTCAGCCATGACATTATTAAACAGTTCCGGCGCCAGGTATGGTACTTTACCTGACAACACCACCTGGTCATGCTCTCGATGCTGAAGCCTTATTTTGGCAAGACCGAAGTCGATCAACTTGACCTGACCAGACAGCGAGATCATCAGATTTGACGGAGATAGATCCTGATGCACCATTTTCAAAGGTTTATTGGTGAGCATATCGCGTTTGTTATGAGCATATTCCAGCGCCTTGCAAACTTCTTTGATGATAAAAACTGAGAGGTCGATTGGCAGACGGACAGACTTTTTTTGACACTGACGTAAAATCCGCCCCAGATCAAATCCCTGGATGAACTCCATAATAATGAAAAATTGCCCTTCTTCATTCCTGATCAGATCAAAAATGTGGACAATGTTGTGGTGGCTCAACTTGGCAGCATTCTTTGCTTCCTGAAGAAACAGATCGACAAATTTGGCGTCATTGAGCAGGGCGGGATCAATTGCTTTGATAGCGACCGGTTTTTCAAAAATTCGATCAATACCGAAATAAACAATCCCAAATCCTCCTTTTGTAATTTGAGAAACAATCTCGTATTTATTCTGGAGGAGGCGTCCTTCAGAATTTTCCATAAAACATTCCTTCAATTTTTAAAAAAAATTTAAGTAACAACACAAATTTAGGCGGCAAACAGGGCAAGTGGTTTACTATTTTATTTGTTTTTAATACATTGTACTTCAAAAATGCAAATATTATACCAGTGAACCCTCAAACTCCACCAATCAAATAAACATTGCTAAATCAATTACTTAAATAATCTATAAATCCGCCGGCTGCGCTCCTAAATGTGTTATCATGAATCAATGTTCCCTAATTAAACGTTTTCAAAATTGGTACTTCCTTTGGCAATGATATTTTTAAAAATTTCACAAAGTTGTTGCAAAACTTAGATTATTTTTATATCTTAATGTGAGATTTCAATGCCAGTTGAACCAGATGATCGGTAACCGATCACGGGGTTATTAAGAAGCCGTTAAAACGGCTTTGGATATGTTTCGTTAATGCTGTAACCACCATG
>OMKS01001664.1_pt1 | contig 19608 bp, 18 predicted proteins | sample 1674721 | NCBI WGS metagenome assembly OMKS01 (sample SAMN06264996, study PRJEB25208) | sediment metagenome | isolation source: hot spring sediment | place: USA: California | collected 2014-09-02
GTATGTGACTTTCTTACTGGGTGATGAGACATATGGAATATCCATATTAAAACTCAATGAGATTATAGCGTATCAGGATTGCACCACAATCCCGAATGTCCCGAATTTCATCAAAGGGGTGCTGAATCTCCGGGGCATTGTTGTCCCGATTATCGACATGAGAGAACGTTTCTTCATGGAGACAAAGGCCTATGACCAGTTTACGGTCATCATGATCCTGGATGTCTCAGGCAGAATCATGGGATTGATAGTCGATGGAGTAAGTGATGTGATTACTCTGAACAAAGAAGATATCAAGCCGAGACCAAACTTCTCTGCCGGGATCAGCACGCATTTTATCCAGGGGATGGGGGTGAAGGACAATAAATTCATCATCCTGCTCAACGTTGACAGCCTGTTATCAGATGAAGAGTTGAATCTGGTCGATGGAGTTTAGGCTTGCTCGTACAGTCCTTCGACCTTTCAGATAAAGAGTTCAAGCTCTTTCAGGAATTGATCTATCGAGAAACAGGGATCAACATGTCCGACAAGAAAAAAAAACTTGTCGTTGCCCGACTCTCAAAAAGACTCAGGGCACTCGATCTTCAGAACTTCACCCAGTATTATGAATATCTGAACGACTCTCAGCATGCAGACAAGGAACTAGTCAATCTCATAAACAGGGTGACGACGAACAAGACCAATTTCTTCCGGGAAAAACATCATTTTGATTTTCTCTCTCAGGATCTGCTGCCAAAGATCATAGTACAGGGAGAGAAATCCGGGTCCAGGCGTCTACGTATATGGTCGGCAGGATGTTCCTCCGGCGAAGAACCATATACCCTGGCCATGGTCGTCAACGATGCGTTCAAAGGACAGCGCGGCTGGGACATCAAGATCCTTGCAACTGATCTTGATACGGAAATCCTGCAATCTGCGATCAAAGGATATTATCCTACACAGCTCGTATCACCGGTATCAAAGGAGTACCTTGTACGGTATTTCAGCAGGGATTATCACGGATACAGGGTCAACGACAGGCTGCGTTCCATGGTCGCATTTCGAAAACTCAACCTCATGAACGAGTCTTTCCCTATGAAGCAGCCTTTCGATATCATCTTCTGCAGGAATGTCATCATCTATTTCGATACACCGACAAAAGAGAGGCTCCTGGATAAATTTCACTTTCATCTCAAAACAGGGGGACATATATTCATCGGCCACTCCGAATCACTCATGCACATGAAGACTAAATTCAAGTATCTTAAACATACGATTTATCAAAAGGTCTGATATGTACAAACGGTATAGTGAGAAATTCAAACGTCAGATGGTAATCATATACCCGGGAGAATTCTATGTGAGCGCTCACGATATTATAGCCACGGTACTCGGGTCATGCATATCCGTGTGCATAAAAGACAAGAAAACGGGTATAGCCGGGATGAACCATTTCATGCTGCCCGGAGACGTCCGCTCCGAAGAGATGTTCCTGTCTTCATCTGCAAAATACGGCATGTTTGCCATGGAGCAGCTCGTTAATGAGATAATCAAGAGAAAAGGTTCCAAGCGGGATTTTGAGGCAAAGGTATTCGGCGGAGGACATGTACTTAACTTCAGAAAGGCAGACGGCAATGTCCCCGAGGCGAACATTGAATTCGTCAAGGCATTCTTGGCCATGGAGAATATCCCTATTGTAAAGCAGGATGTAGGCGGATATACCGGAAGAAAGATCCTGTACTTTCCCGAAACATCAAAGGTCCTCCTGAAAAGGCTCGTATCAACTATTGATTCCGGGATAATTAAAGCCGAAGAGTCTTATAAGACACGATTGTTCAAAGAGAAGGAAAAATTACAGGACACAGGCGGGGATTTAACCCTGTTCTAGGTGATACTACATGAATAAAATCAAAGTTCTTATCATTGACGATTCAGCACTTGTCAGAAAACTCCTGACGGACATTCTCTCGAGCGACCCGCAGATAGAGGTTGTGGGAACAGCGCCTGACCCCATAATAGCGATACGAAAGATCAAGGCACTTCATCCTGATGTGATAACCCTTGATGTTGAAATGCCAAAGATGGATGGACTGACCTTCCTGGCAAAGCTCATGAGAGCCTATCCCATGCCGGTGCTGATGTTCTCATCCCTTACCCAGAAGGGTGCTGAGGCGACCATGAAGGCACTGTCGCTGGGCGCCATAGATTTCGTTGCAAAACCCACCGTAAGATTATCAGAGGGGATCGAAGACCTGCGATCCGATTTAACCTCAAAGGTCAAGACCGCATCATCTGCAAAACCAAGACGGGCGATAGCCCCGCTGCTCGAGATCCCCCCCAAGTTCGGAATGGACGCCATCATCAGATCGCAGAAGGTGCATCCCGCAGTGGAAGGTCAAAAGGTGCTGGTTATCGGCGCATCAACAGGCGGCACCGTAGCAATCGAAGAGATCCTCAACAAGCTCCCGGAGGATGCTCCTCCAACCTTGATCGTGCAGCATATGCCGCCGGTATTCACCAAATCTTTTGCAAAACGGGTGGACGGCCTGACCAGGATGACAATCGTTGAGGCGCAAAACAACGATCAACTGCAGCAGGGTGTCGCACTGATAGCACCCGGGGGCATGCATATGATACTGAATAAAGGCCCTAAGGGATATTATGTCCTTGTCAAAGAGGGCCCTCCGGTAAACAGACATAAACCTTCGGTGGATGTCCTGTTCAGATCTGCCGCAAATACTCTCGGAACAAATGCTATAGGGATAATCCTTACCGGTATGGGAGATGACGGTGCACGTGGGCTGAAAGAGATGAGAGATGCAGGTGCGTATACCATTGCACAGGATGAAGAGACGTGCGTAGTCTTCGGGATGCCCAAGGTGGCTATAGATTTGGGAGCAGTGGACAAGATCATGCCTTTAGGCTCGATTGCACCATCTGTCATGAACATGGTCAAAAAAGACTGATCGAACCGGGACGATCATTTTATGAGAAATGTTATCGGCACCATGCAGACTATTCTTGCTATTGACAGGGACGACCTTACCACTGACATCATCACTGCAGGTCTTGTCCCCGAAGGATTCAACGTGTACGTTGCAAGGGGGCCAAGTGACGGTCTGAGTAAATATATCCAGTTCAAACCCGACCTGGTGATACTCAATATCGATACTTTCTCGAATATGGGGTTCATGACCCTCAGAGATATCTGCGAGGCAGACCCTCATGCACAGGTTATCAGCATGGGGACGAGCCGGGATGACACCCTTGCCATGGAGTGCATACGCCAGGGCGCCAAGGACTATCTTAAAAAACCTATCGAGATAAAAGAACTGCTCAGGTCCATTGAGAGGATCGAAAACCGCAGACGTCTTGTAAGCATTGTTTCAGAGCCGGATATCAGCTGTGTTTGTTTAGAACAGAAAAGACTGGTATTCGGCAATGATATCGAAAAACTTCCATACATAATAAATCAGGCTGTATATAATGCCGGCGCCTTATGTTCCGACAAAGACACCCTCAAGATAGCCCTGGGCGAAATAATGCTCAATGCCATAGAACACGGCAACCTCAATATTACGATGAAGGAAAAACGCTCTGCAACGGAAAAAGGTGACTATAATGAGCTTCTCTGTGAAAGGAAAACCGACCCTGCACATGCTGGAAAAGCTGTAACAATGGATATTTACATGGATACGGAAAAACTCGTTTATACCATAACCGACCAGGGAAACGGCTTTGACTATAAAACAATCTTCGATACCGACCCTTATGCACATATAGGGAGCGGACTGGGGCTGTTCATAGCCAGAAGCTTTTTCTCTGAAGTGGCTTATGAAGGTTGCGGCAACAAGGTCCGCCTTACTTATCTCAAACCATAAACGAAAAAAGGATAGTTAGCACATGAATTATGCCGATATGCTACACAAACTGACAAACACCTTGCCTTCGGGTCTTCTTGTGCTGTCGGAGCATGGTCGCATACTGATCTGGAATGATATGGCTGCACAGATAACATCCATACCGAAGTCCGATATTGAGGATATCGCTCGTGACGATCTGCCGCAGGATATAGCCGAGTTACTCAATCCGCAGACAGATGAACTCATGATTACCGTAAATGACGATAATGCACGCTGCATTAGAAAGAGTATCCATGAGATTGAACTCAAAGGCGGAAACAAGAACACCGTCGTTATCTTCAACGATATCACTGATATGCTCAACCAGAAACAGGACATGGAGGTTCTGCTTATGGAGACTGCCGATACCAAGGATCTCATGGAGGAACAGGCAGCCGAACTTGCAATGGTGCTTGCAGAGGTAGATGAAAAGAGTGAGATCATTCAAGGTCAGAACAAGAAAATGATCGACGAACTCAAAATGGCAGGCAGACTTCAGAAAAGTCTTTTGCCGAATATTTATGAGAATTTCAACGGAGTAAGCGTATCATCCAAATATATCCCATCCATTCACATCGGCGGGGATCTGTACGATGTGGTCAGTGTGGGGCAAGGCATGACCGGGTTCATCATTGCAGATGTATCCGGTCACGGTGTGGCAGCGGCTCTGGTTTCTTCCATGTTCAAGATGAGTTTTCATGCACTGGCTGCAAATGTCGCAAGCCCTAAGATCCTGTTCCATATACTTAACCAGGAGTTCAACCCGATTCTCACAGAAGATTACATCACCTCATTCTATCTACTGGCAGACAGGGTTACAAGCTCCATAACATTTTCAAACGCAGGCCACCCGACTCCTCTGCTGTACAAGAAAAGAACATCCGAGATAATCGAGCTGGATACGGATGGTTTCTTTCTCGGCATGTTCGAAGACGGGGTATATGAAGAGAAGACCATTAACAATATTGAAAACGGCGATGCCCTTCTGCTCTATACCGACTGCCTGCTTGAAACCGAAAACGACAAAAAGGAACCGTTTGGCAAGACTCGCCTGAAAAAACTCTTTGCCAGGACTATCGAGGAATCTCACGGACAGAATGTTATTGACAGGATAGAGGCTGAAGTAAGGGTTTTCAATGCAAATGAGAATTTTGATGACGACTTCACTGTGTTGCTGCTCGAGTTCTGGGAACAGACCACTGACGATGATCTGAATCCCGATAATACTGATACGTCTGAAGCAGACGGTTTTATCGAGTTTTGATATACGGATTGAAATACCCTCTCCTTACGGGTATTTCCTCAATCAGGCGCGCTATTCCAATACCTGAGGGTATCTTCTGGCCCAGCATCTCAAGATAGAAGTCAGGATCAATGTTGAGGTTGCGCCACTGCACCATATCGATACCGGCACTGTCGATAAAATCCTTCAATGCTGCAGCCTCTTTGGGGGCATCGGTTACGCCGGGGAACACAAAAAGGTTGATGGACACAAACTTCCCCATTCTTTTCATCTCATATGCACTTTCTTTGATCGCATTGAAGTCGTATCGGGGTCGGAAATAGGCATTGTAGGTCTCCCGACGTGCCGAATTCATACTTATGCGCATGCTGTCAAGCCCTGCCCGGGCAAGTTCGGACACCTTTTCCGGCAGACTGGCATTGGTATTTAGATTGATGGTGCCTCTATCCGTCTCCTTGCGTATCAGTTCGATTGCCTCCCTGATAACATCAGCCACTATGAGCGGTTCACCCTCGCAGCCCTGACCGAAACTTACTACCGCATCATCCACGGACATGATGTGCCTCAGGGCAATTTCTGCAATCTCTGCCGGTTTGGGAACAAAGGTGATACGCTGTTGAGGCGAAGGAAAGGCGCATGAGGACTGAAGAGAGATGCATCCGATGCAATGCGCATTACAGGTTGGGGATGTGGGCAGCGGGCCCTCTTCCCTGCCCTGAAAGAGATTGAGGGCAGCAGGGCACCCGTACCCCTGGGCACAATGCACAAGATGAGTCACCAGACGGTTACCAGGCAATGCATGCTTCCAGACCTGTATCCCCTTTTCCACCTTGTCCGGATCAAAGGTATCAGGATCCTGACGCGTGGATTCATCGGTCCTGAGCGCAGTGGTAACAAATCCATCCTTGCACCAGCCGAGTGCGGTATATGAAAACAGGGGAAGAGGTTTAGCATTTTCGCATCTTTCCCATGCAGCCGCATATGTGTTTGTGTGAGCAGCACAAAGGAATGAGGCGACGGCATAAACCGGTCCCTTCCCATCGTAGGGATTCTCTTTCAGGACAACGATCTCTCCTGTTTCCCTGTCAAGTCCTATGGGATACCTGTCCGGAAGCACATAGAGCTGTGATCCTTCAGGCAGGGAAATGGTCTCGTCAGTCTCTATAGGATGGAGATAGTCACCGCTTCTGGCAACCATGGCGAGGCCCTCAAAATCCATAATGTTACCATTTCTGTCCGCAAAAACCATGTTCGGCATACGCTCAGTCATACCTGGAGCACATAATCCATCCCTGAAGATATTGCAAGTTCTCGCGAGATGCATGTATCGGGTAATATCTCCCCGTCCGTGGGGCAGAATTCCCCGGTCTTCAAGACAACAGCCATTGTTAATCACTATTACAATCCTTATTTCAAGCAGTTGGACATATGGTATTGATCTTGCCTTAATAGGGCAACGTTATAAAGATTTATTGGCTAACCATAAAAACAGGGAGGGTACAGTATGGGGGATCATTCTGCAAATGCGTATATTCCACGTCCGGTATCAATCATGAGGACGTTGCCCCAGATTAATGAACACAGGTTGTTTCAGCTGAAGCTCGAAGATGGCGGCACCTGGGACACCTTTGGTCATCAACCAGGGCAATTTATTGAAGTATCACTTTTCGGCAAAGGAGAGGCTCCTATCAGCATATCATCTCCGCCGACCCGGCCTGATTCTCTTGAGATATGCGTGAGACGAACAGGAAAACTGACAGATTCTCTCTTTGAGCTGGAAAAAGGTTCACGGCTGCATATTCGTGGTCCTTATGGAACAGGATTTCCTGTTGAGAAGCTCAAAGGCAACAAATTGCTGCTCGTCGCAGGTGGCCTCGGGCTGGCGCCACTGAGATCGCTGCTCCTTTATGTGCTCGACAGAAGAGATGAATTCGACGAGCTCATTTTGATGTACGGTACGAACAACCCGGACAATGTCCTGTTCAAGTATGAACTCCTGAGCTTTTTCGACCGGGATGACATCAACTATCTTTACAGTGTTGACCGTGACGAGGAAGGAATCTGGAAACAGTATGTCGGAGTGGTAACAGGTTTATTCGAAAAGGCGACACTGTCCCCTAAAGACACCTATGCGGTTCTGTGCGGTCCTCCCATAATGTACCGGTTTGTCCTGGAAAAACTTCTGAATCTGGGATTTGCAAAAGACCATATCTATATGTCTTTGGAGAGAATGATGAAATGCGGAGTCGGCAAATGCGGACACTGTGCCATTGGAGACAGATACTGCTGCACAGACGGACCTGTATTTAACTACGCCGAGATTGAACATATAAAGGAGGCCATCTGATCATGAAGAAAACCTCAGCAATATGCCCTTTTTGCGGATGCGGGTGCAATTTTTATCTCGTATCTGAAGATGATCGTGTCACAGGGGTAGAGCCGAGTCCGAACAACCCTGTAAACAAGGGAATGCTTTGTACAAAAGGATGGAACTCCTATGAATTCATTCATTCCCCTGACAGACTCACAACCCCTCTGGTAAGAAAAAACGGAAAACTTACCGTGAGCACATGGGATGAAGCCCTGGGTATCGTATCCGCAAGGCTTAAGGAAATTATGGCACAGCACGGCCCTTCCGCCCTCGCCTTTCTCAGTTCGGCCAAGGTAAGCAATGAAGAGAACTATATCTTTCAGAAGATGGCACGGGCAGTGTTCAAGACAAACAATGTCGATCACTGCGCCAGGCTCTGACACAGCGCAACCGTAGCCGGTCTGGCTGCAGCATTCGGTTCAGGCGCAATGACCAATTCCATCAATGAGGTTGAAGATGCAGATCTCTTTTTCGTTACAGGCACAAATACCACAGCGCAGCATCCGCTGATCGGGTCCAGAATGATAAATGCAGTTGAAAGAGGTGCAAAGCTTATCCTGGTGGATCCCAGAGAGATCCAGCTCGCAAAATTTGCACATCTGCATCTGAGACAGAATATCGGTACAGATGTGGCTGTATTGAACGGCATAATGAATATCATTATCGAAGAGGATCTCTATGACAGGGATTTCGTTGAAAACAGGACCGAGGGCTTCCAGGAACTCAAGGCAGTAGTCAGCAGATACTCTCCCAATGTAGTTGAACAGATATCAGGGATACGTTCAAAGGATCTCATAGAGGCAGCCAGAATGTTCGCTGCGGCAGACAAGGCCATGATCCTCTATGCTATGGGTATTACACAGCACGTCACAGGCACGGACAATGTCAAATCATGTGCAAATCTCGCAATGCTCACCGGCAATATCGGCAGGCCTTCAACAGGGGTAAATCCGCTGCGCGGCCAGAACAATGTGCAGGGGGCATGCGATATGGGTGCTCTTCCTGTCGTATATACAGGCTACCAGAAGGTCGTCGATGCAGCTATCAAGGACAAGTTCGAGGATGCATGGGGCATTGAAGGCCTCGATGACAAACCCGGGCTTACCATCACGTCCATGATGAGTGAGGCGCAGAAAGGGTCTCTGAAGGCGCTGTATATAATGGGTGAAAACCCTATGATGAGCGACCCGGATTCAACTCATATCGAGCTTGCCCTGTCAAATCTCGATCTTCTTATTGTTCAGGACATATTTCTCTCGGAAACAGCATCGCTTGCAGATATCGTTCTTCCGGCAGCATCGTTTGCCGAGAAATCAGGCACCTATACAAATACAGAGAGAAGGGTTCAGCTCTCACACAAGGCGGTTGATCCTCCGGGCCAGGCACGGGCCGACTGGGAGATCGTTCAGGACATCTGCAGGCTCTGTGGATATCCAATGAATTATAAAAGCCCTGCAGATATCCTTGATGAGATCAACCGTGTAACCCCTTCTTATGCAGGGATTACCCTCGAAAGGATCGAGAAGGAATTCGGTCTTCAATGGCCCTGCCCCAATCAGGAGCATCCCGGCACAGCATATCTTCACAAGGATCAGTTCACCAAAGGCCTGGGAACCTTCCTGCCCTGCGAGTTCAAACCACTGGCAGAAGTTCCTGATCAGGAATACGATTTCATCCTGACCACCGGGAGAGTGTACTTTCAGTACCATACCGGCACCATGACCCGGCGCATAAGCCTGTTGGAGCGTGAAGCACCTGAGGCTGTTGTCGAGATCAATCCGGAAGATGCAAAACGTCTTGGAATAAAAACCAACGACCGTGTGGAACTTTCCTCCCGCAGAGGTACCATAAGGCTGAAGGCAGAGGTTACCGACAGAGTACCCAAGAAGGTTGTGTTCTCAACATTCCATTACATCGAGTCACCTGTCAATCTGCTTACCAATCCTGCCCATGACCCTGTAGCAGGTATACCAGAGTACAAAGGATGTGCAGTCAGGATCAGGAGGTGCGCATGAAGATACTGGACAAGAAACACCTTATCACGGTCATCAAAAACTGGGCAGAGAGATACAGAGTCATCAGCCCGGTCAGGACATCTCATAATGAAACCATTTTCGACATATTCGACGAAAATACCTTTACCCTTGACTATACCAAACCTTCCATGCCGCCCAAATCCCTCTATCTTCCGCAGAGCGAAACGATATTCACAGTGGAAAACGGGGAGTATACACCTGTAACCAGCAGGATCAAATCACTGTTGTTCGGTATCCGCGCGTGTGACATGACCGCAATACTCCAGTCAAAGAGCTTTATGAACGGTGAAGTGGCAGATCTTTTTTACAACTCGCACAGCGACAATACAATCACAGTTGTAATGGCATGCGCAGGACCTCAGAATGATACCTGTTTCTGCACAACCACAAAAAGTGGGCCTTATGCAAAAAAGGGGTATGATCTTCAGTTTTATGATGTCGGAGAATCGTTTCTTGTTGCCATAGGAAGCGAGACTGGCACTGAACTGAGCAACATAGAGGGATTCTCTGATATCGATGATGCAGACGCGCTCAATAAGATACAGTCATTTCAGAAGGAAGCGGAACAGAGCATCGAGCGAATCCCTGAATTCACCCCGGCAATGGACAGGCTCTCAAATGGAGGGATCAGGGATGAGTTCTGGGAGCGTTTCGGGAATAAATGCATTGTATGCGGAGGTTGTACCTTTGTCTGTCCCACATGTACGTGCTTTAATGTAGCTGACAGACCCACAGCCCCCGGAAAAGGCGACAGGTTAAGGACCTGGGATGCATGTCTTTATGGCGGTTTTACCAAAGAGGCATCAGGACATAATCCGAGATCCTCTCAGGGTATCCGGCTTAAGAGAAGACACGAGCACAAACTCCTCTATTATACTGACCGGGATACACATGGGGGTTTATGCACATGTGTCGGATGTGGTCGATGCTCTGATTACTGTCCGGTTCATATCGGCACAATAGAGGTTGTTAAAGCCATTGCCGGCGAGTAAGGCTGAACCGGATCGCATAATAAACCACTTTGGAGGGAGCAGATGACTCAGACGCAAAAGAAGATACTGATTATCGACGATGATAAAGATTATGGTGATGCACTCAGGATTGTACTTGAAAACCATGGCTACACAGTAAAACATGCGCTTAATATAGCCGATGGCCGCAGTTTAATAGACACGGATACTCCAGACCTGATTATCCTGGATGTCATGATGGACAAACATACTGACGGATTCGATCTGTGCTCCAATTTGAAGAATGACCAGGAGTGCAGGCTTATCCCGATACTCATGGTTACGGCGGTTACTGAAAAGACAGGGTTCAAGTTTTCTCCACAGACTGACGGCGAGTACCTGCAGGCTGATGATTATGTGTCAAAACCTGTTCCTGTTGCAGAACTGCTGTCACGGGTGAATAAATTGATCAATTCGAGAAAAGAGTGCTGATTCATAAGGTCATACCCGGCAAAAGGGTATGACCTTATCAATTTTTATCAAATCTGAAATACATTGCCTGGGTTCATTCTCAATGATATAATAAATTCATCCCTTTCAAAGGAGTGTTGAGCATTCACTTTACAATGAAATTACAAAGCCGTCTTGTTATCGGATTTTTGATTGCAACATGTCTTACAGGCGCTGTTGCCACTCTTGTGGGAATATCATCAATAAACAAGAATACAATCGATGAGGTGCAGAGAAAGGTTGAACAGGACATCAATACTGCCGAACTTGTTTTCAGGCATACCCTTGAACGCCTTGAATACCAGCTTCAATTCATCACTTTGAGAACACCTATTCAGGATGCCATTGTTCATGGCAATCTCGAGCCTCTGGAGGATCTCAAAGGCCTTATCCGTACAGGGACGTTCCAGTCGGAAGACCACATGGCCCTGGATATGCTTACCCTGGTAGATAAGAACGGGATTGTGATATACCGGGCAGCCAATCCTGAAGCAAAAGACGACACCATCCTGTGGGATTCTGTGGTGCGCAAGTGCCTCTATGAGAAAAAGCCGCAGTCATCACCCGAGATCATGTCGCTGGAGGTTATCAAGGCCCAGAATCCCGGTTTGTCCGAGAGGATACTCATACCCATCGTAAAAACACCGCAGTCTGTCGAGATCAAAGACAAAGAACTCGCCGATGGAATGGTGCTCAGGGCAGCCTATCCTATTTTCGACAAGCAGGGAAATCTTCTCGGTGCCCTTGTCGGAGGCATTCTTCTCAACAGGGATTATGCGATAGTCGATACAATCAAAGAGACGGTATACCAGGACGAAACCTACCGCGGCCGCGACATGGGCTTTGCAACCATATTTCTCGGCGGGGTGAGGATATCGACAAATGTCATGACCCTCAATGAGGAACGGGCCGTCGGAACCATCGTGTCCAAGGAGGTTTACGACATGGTCATTGTTGACGGGAAAGAATGGATAGGAAGAGCTTTTGTCGTCAATGACTGGTACATCAGCGCCTATGCCCCTATACATGATATCGACGGCAAAATTATCGGTATGCTCTATACCGGTATTCTCGAAGCAAAATACCGCGACATGAAACGTGAGACAACCTGGATGTTTTTCGGTATCACGACACTTGGCATGATAATCGCCTTCTTTATCTCTTTCAGTATGGGCCAGGGTATTATCCGCCGGATCCGCATCCTCAAACAGGCAACCCAGGCAATATCATCGGGAAACCTTGAATATCAGCTTCCTCCGGGAAGATCCTCGGGCTTTGACATTCTCGACGAGGCATTCAACAATATGGCAAAATCCCTGAAAGACCGGGATGAAAGGCTTCAGAAGGCCTTCCAGAGAATCACAAGAACCGAACGCCTCGCATCCCTGGGCCAGATGGCTGCAGGAGTTGCTCACGAAATCAACAATCCGCTGGGGGGCATACTTCTATACAGCAATCTTGTACTTGAGGAAATGGAAAACAACGACACCTCCCGCGATAACATGGAAAAGATCATATACCAGACCAACAGGTGCAAAAAAATCGTACAGAATCTTCTTGATTTTGCACGGACACCTTCGGGAGATATGAGACCGCTTAAAATAAACGATGTCATTATGATGTCTCTGCATCTGGTCAAGGATCAGTCCATGTTCCTCGGTATAGAAATAAAAACCGATCTTGCTGAAGACCTGCCCGAGATAAGAGGCGACCTTTCACGGCTTGAAGAAGTTTTTCTCAATCTCTTCATCAATGCCTCCGATGCCATGGAAGCCAAAGGTGTGCTTAGAATATCCACACGGCTCTCCAGCACAAATTCCGTCAAGATTTCCATATCCGATACCGGCAAAGGCATTGACAAGGCCTACCTCCCCCATATATTCGAACCCTTTTTCACGACAAAAGACCCAGGACAGGGAACAGGTCTGGGCCTGTCCATAACCTATGGGATAATTCAGAAACACAACGGCCTGATCGATGTAGAAAGCAAACCCGGAAAGGGAACGACCTTTGTCATTACAATGCCGACCTACATAGAAGGGGAGGATTCACTTGAGACAGACAGATTAAACAATCCAGGCGGAGAGAGTATTGGCTAAGAAGAAGACCTTGAGCACCTTGATTATCGATGACGAGGAATCCATTCGTGACGGCTGCGGACAGATACTGACCCGTATGGGCCATGATGTGACATCAACAGGTGATGCCCTTGCAGGATATGAAAAGGCATCGACAGATGCCTTCGATCTGATTCTGCTGGATATCCGTATGCCGCAGATGGACGGTCTCGATATACTCAAAAGATTGAAAACAGACCACAACATTTCAGCGAAAGTCATTATCATAACCGGTTATGGTACGATTCAGCTCGCTGTTGAGGCCATGAGGCTTGGCGCTTATAATTTCCTCACAAAGCCCTTTAGTGCAGCAGATCTGAAGAAGGCAATAAAAGATTCACAGGAACGCAAAGAAATATCTGAGGTGGACAATACCATCTCCATGCTCATAGGCAACAGCGATTATATGGAGGAACTCAAGGATACCATTCGAAGAGTTGCAATAACAGACAGCACAGTGCTGGTTACCGGAGAGAGCGGTACGGGAAAAGAGCTTGTCGCCCGGACCATACACAGCCTGAGCAGACGTCATCATAAACCCTTTGTCCCGGTGGATTGTTCGTCCCTTGTACAGAACCTTCTGGAAAGCGAGCTGTTCGGTCACGCCAAAGGCGCTTTCAGCGGGGCCACGGAAAACCGGGATGGCCGTTTTCAGACAGCTGATCACGGAACACTGTTCCTTGACGAGATATCGAACATCGGGCTCGACATACAGGCCAAGCTGCTCAGGGTAATCCAGGAGCAGGAGGTTCCTCGTGTAGGCAGCTCGGCCAGCGAAAAGGTCGACGTACGGCTCATAACCGCTACGAATAAGGATCTCAGGGGAGAGGTGAAAGCAGGCTCATTCCGTGAAGACCTGTTTTATCGCGTCTCCGTTGTCCCTATCCATATCAGACCTCTGAGGGAACACCGCTCGGACATACTGGTCATTGCACAACACTATCTCGAGATCTTCAGTGAAAAACACAACAGTACAGCAAAGCGTTTTTCGCAGGAAACCATGAAGTCTCTTACCTCTTACAGCTGGCCGGGCAATATCCGTGAACTGAAAAATACCATCGAGAGACTGTGCGTGCTGTGCGAGCATGAAGAGGTAACCCTCTCGGACATCATGTATTATGGACAGGACACCGGGGCAAAGGCCCCGGTCATCGATCCGTTTTCCGGAAAGATGACCCTGGTCGATGTCGAGCGTGAACATATCGAAAAGGCACTCAAGCATTTCAACTACCAGATCAACAAGACCGCGACCTTTTTAGATATCGACAGAAAGACCCTGCGTACAAAGATCCGCACGTATGGGATTGTGATTAATGATAAGGACTGAACCGGGGGAGAATCCCTCAGCACTGGGGTGATGGGATAACAGGTGTAGATGTGAGCATGGATCTGAAGGAGAATCCCTCAGCACTGGGGTGATGGAGTATCGGTGAAGATCTGAACTGTGCTCAACGCTGCTGTCTTCATGGGGCTATCTTCCTCACAAAAGGGGCATTTTACCCCTTGCAGACCCATCAGGTAGCGACGTCGATTTCATTTATTGTTTATTATCATTAACTTGTATTATGGCATCGACCTTGCTTTTATTCCTGTACTGATCTTTGAAAGGAGGAAGGGAAAATGGATTCAAAAAAGAAGGTACTGCTTATTGATGATGACAAGGACTTCCTGATGGCAACCAAGCTTATCCTTGAAAAAGGCGGATACGAAGTGTTCCTGGCAGAAGACGGAAAAAGCGGGGTTGAAACCGCGAAATCCGTGAACCCTGATCTTGCCATCATTGACATGATGATGGAGACATGGAGCGAGGGTTTCAATGTTGTCTCTCAGCTCAGGACCTCCGAGAGTGGTAAAGAGATTCCTCTTATCATGCTCAGTGCCGTTGATCTTCAGGGCCCGTATCAGGAATTTGAACCGCCGGAGAACCTTCCTACCGTCGATATGGTCCTTCACAAACCTATCAAGGCCGATGATCTTATGAAATTTGTAGGACAACTTCTGGAGAAATAAGCCATGCCGGAAAAGAATGCTGCCGAGCACATTCTTATCATAGACGATGAAGAATCTATCCTGGATGGATGCAGGCAGGCCCTTGAGAAATCAGGCTACTCGGTGATCACCACATCGGACGGACCGGAGGGCATACGGCTTGCCAGGGAGAAGAAACCCGAACTGGCCTTTGTCGATCTGAAAATGCCCAGCTGCTCCGGCATGGATATTATAGAACTCCTGTCAAAAGACCTGCCGGGGATAGTTCTGATAGTGATAACCGGGTACGCCTCTATTGTATCTGCAGTGGAGGCAATGAAAAAGGGCGCATACGATTACCTGCCGAAACCTTTTACCCCGGATCAGATAAGGGCGGTAACAAAAAGAGGTCTGGAACATCGTTTTCTCAAGATCGAGGCTGACCGTCTCAGAGAAGAAAAGGAGCGAATGGAGAAGAATTTCATCACCTTTGTCTCTCACGAGATGCGTTCACCCCTGGTTACTATTCAGCAGTATATAGAGACACTCAAGGCAATTGCAGGAGATGATCTGAGAAAAGAGGTGTATGATATCATAGAGAGATGTGACAAAAGGATACAGAGTCTTCAGGATCTGATAGAGCACTGGCTTGATCTTTCCCGTATAGAAAACGGCACCTTCTCCCAGGCAAAAGAGGCACTGTCACTGGAAGACATTCTGGAGAAGAGCATCGAGGAACTCAACCCTCTGTGCCAGAGAAGAGAGATCAAGCTGATATCTGATATCAAAGAGGGCCTTCCCAGGATTATGGGCGATCATGAAAGCCTGCTTCGGGTCTTTACCAATATAATCGGGAATGCAACAAAATATACACCTCCGGGAGGAACCATCTCGGTACATACAGACTTGGATGACTATTATATCTATGTGAAGATATCCGATACCGGCAACGGGATACCTCAAGACAAGCTGCCCTTTATCTTTGAACCGTTTTATCGGGTGAAAGGTAAAGAAGAGAGGCAAAGGGGTTCCGGCCTGGGGCTGACCTTCAGCAAAAAGATTATGGAAGCTCACGACGGAAAGATCGAGGCGACTTCCAAGGAGGGTGAGGGTTCCACCTTTATCCTGAAATTTCCCAGACTGTACGAACTCTAAGGGCTAATCGCTTTTGCCCTTATCCCCTTCCCATGGTCTCGTATTGTCGAGAAGATATTCGGATGAGTTGTTTATCATGCATTCTCCGCACATATGAACCATCTTCATACTCTCGACCTGCCTGACAGTGAACAACTTGCAGGAATTCTCCGAGCACAGAAAACACCGTTGAGGGTCATCCTTTTCATGGAATTCGTAACATTTCTCATCAAGATATTTACACTTCATACAACCCCTTCCTGGATGAAGTACCTCGCCGCATGCAGCAAGGGTTCAGAAATCTATTTTTAACCCATCATCTTTATCCTCTCCCCGAGAGGCGATGACTAAGATGTGAGATCTCAAGCAGCTTACGTATCAGCTAATGAAATCCAACGCAGAGATCATACCATATCAACACGGTAACATACAATATCCTGCATGATATCTTGTCACATGAAATGTCCCGGCTCGAACAGCTTGTACCACATTTCCAAAAACGAACAATCCCGCAGCAAGCTTGCGGGGTATCAGCTGATAAAACCTGTTAGAGCGACTTTATGCCACTATGACAAAAAGGTTTATCCCGGTCGAAAGCCGCTCCCACAGAACAAGGCTTTATACGAATATTGTGCACTGTCAACAAAACAAACTCCACAATGCGTGTATATTTTGGCTGGACAGCCCTGCCCCGACATATTAAACGTACCTGGAACTCAGCACGAAAATGCCTTTGATCGGCAGTGCCAGGGTTCATGCATTCCGGTCACATACCGGAATTGTTGATTCATACCTTTTTCTCAGGGAGGATGCTTTGAAAAGATACTGGAATCATATCGATTCACACAAGGAGTATGAAGACAGGATAGTAGGTGTAAGGCACGATAAATATCACTTTCTGCCAAACGATATCATTAAAGATTACACAGTGTTCGAGTTCGAAGACTGGGTGAATATAATCCCTGTGACCAGAGATGGCGATATTGTAATGATCCGCCAGTGGCGCCATGGTGTTCAAAAAGAAACCCTGGAGATACCCGGGGGCCTCATCTCTCACGACGATATCGGCCATGCAGAAGCCGCGATCCGGGAAATGACAGAAGAAACAGGATACTACAGCGACAACGTAATCCATATCGGCACGGTCGAACCAAATCCGGCAATCCAGACCAACAGATGCTACACCTATCTTGCAACAGACGCATTTCTCCGTACACATCAGAACCTTGATCCAACCGAAGCTATCAGGGTAGAGCTGATAAAAAAGGAACAACTATATGGAATGATAAAGGCCGGGGAGATCACCCATGGCCTTGTGGTTGCAGCGTTTGCATTCCTGATGCTTCATGAAAAAGGGAAGTGGGATAATAATTGAAACACTGCAGTGATGGAGTCATGGATCACTGGAATAATCCATGACTTCTCTCCTTGAGTTCTTTTCCCAACACTCCAATGATCAGGTACGCCTGGTTCCTCTTATTTCTCCACCCTCTCCCACAGGGTGGCCGCGGCATTGCCGAAAGCACCGCACAGGGTTGCCACGGAGTATTTGGCATCTTTACGGTCTGTTTTCATGATGGAGTTCAGAGTAACGATAATACGTGCCCCTGACTCACCCAGTGGATGACCCAGGGCCAGGGCACCTCCCCGGATATTTATATTATCAAACGGTGCATTCTCACCAAGCCCGAGTTCTCTCACACAGGCAAGGACTTGTGCACCGAAGGCCTCATTTATCTCCCACACACCGATATCCCCGATGTTCAATCCGGTTCTGTGCAGAAGTTTCCTCACTGCATGAACAGGCCCTATCCCCATCATGGTAGGATCGCATCCGGCCATGACACCGCATACGTATTTAAGATGATAACCAAGGTTCAGTTCATCGGCCTTCTGTCGGTTCATGAGAAGCAGTGCACAGGCGCCTGTCGTGTTTGGCGAAGAAACAGCCGCTGTCACCACGCCGTTTTCGCGCAACAGAGGTTTCATGGCTGACATCTGCTCAAAGGAGATATCGTCCCTGATCCACTGATCCCTTTCCACCATGAACTCTCTGCCGTCTTCTTCAAAGCCTTTCATTGGAACGATCTCATCTGCGAACTTACCCTCATCACGGGCACGAGCCGCACGTTTATGACTCCAGTATGCGACATTTTCCGCATCTTCTCTGCTGATATTGTAATGCGCGGCTATCTTCTCTGCAGTTGCCTCCATTGGCATCTCATGCATGGGATACCGCCACATAAGCCTGGGGGGAGGCTCGTAATCATAAGCCAGCGGAACATGGAGCATATCTTCCACCCCGGATGCAACAAAGACATCCCCTTCCGAAGACATAATCGCCCTGGCAGCATGCTCTACAGCTGCCATTCCGGATGGACACTGCTGGGCAATACCGTTTGTAGCAACTGTCTCGGGAAATCCTGAAGCCAGCCAGGCAAGACGTGCAATGTCATTGTGCATACCTGAGAGATTTGCACATCCGCAGAAGACAGCATCGATATCTTCAGGAGAGACAGCCGTGTTTCTTGTAAAAATGGCCTTATACACTGTTGTGAGCAGATCATCTGGCCTTGCCTTGGCAAACCACCCCTTTTCCTGATGTGCCCTGGTATTTGCGGTCCGTACTGCGTCAACGATAACACATTCGTGCATCATGAGTCTTTCCCTATGAGTCTAGTCGGCATACATAGACTGAATACGTTCTTTATATTTTTCATACACTACCCTTCTCTTGACCTTTAATGTAGGGGTGAGTTCCCCTGTCTCAACGGAAAATGTTCTTTCCAGGACAATATGATATTTTATTTGCTCATATCGTGCCAGCTCTCTGTTTACCGCATCGATCTGCTCATGTATCAGGTCTTTGATGCGTGAATCTTTCACTAGATCCTCCCTGGAACTGAAAATGATCCCCTGTTTTGCTGCATATCTCTCAAGGTCTTCAAAGTCGGGCACAATAACGGCAGTAAGATATTTTCTCGCGTCTCCGACAAGACACACCTGATCGATATAAGGTTTCGCCGAGATGGCCACCTCTATAGGATGCGGGGCAATGTTCTTTCCTCCGGACGTGACGAAAAGATCCTTTTTACGGTCGGTAATCACAAGAAATCCCTCATCGTCAAACATGCCGATATCTCCTGTCTTGAACCAGCCGTCTTCGGTAAAGGCATCTTCTGATTCATCCGGCAGATTCCAGTATCGGCTGAAGACCTGGGGACCCTTGACCAGGATCTCCCCATCCGGAGCAATCTTTTCCTCGGTCCAGACAACAGGTCTGCCAACGGTGCCGGGTTTTATGCGCAGCTTATAGAGCACGCTAAGATAACAGAATCCAAGTTTGAGAGAACGTACAGGGTTGGCATATGGCGATATACCCCTGGCCTGCTTAACAA
>OMKS01001665.1_pt1 | contig 19607 bp, 18 predicted proteins | sample 1674721 | NCBI WGS metagenome assembly OMKS01 (sample SAMN06264996, study PRJEB25208) | sediment metagenome | isolation source: hot spring sediment | place: USA: California | collected 2014-09-02
AACCCGGATAAACCGGAACCAAAAAGGCCTTCGACGCCCGTTTTCTTGCTCGTTGTGCAAGAATTTGCGCGGTTAGGGCCTAATCCGGGCCAACGACGAAGGTGAGAGGGGTGTGGCACAATCCACAGCCACGATAGGGGTCTTCGACCACGTCGCCACTGCGCGTACAGGTAGCCCAAATATGCATACGGCGGCCCTCCCAAAAACGCCATCCGCCCCCTCCGACACGGGCGTGCAGGATCATATTCGCACAGCCGTTGGCACGATGAATATCGGGGACAACACAACGCCGGCACAACGCCGACGTCCAATCCTTCGCGTCAGGCTGCCCGTCCAAAAGATGGCAGCGTTCTTTAGCCGCCGCCCGGCGATAGTAGCCACCGTCGTAGTAAGGACACTCTCGGCCATCAGGTACGCGCATCGTAAAACCGGCTTTGGTCAGCCCTCGATATAGCTTTGCAGAAGGTAACGATTGACGTAGATTAAAGGCGATTGTGCGGGCAGTTGGCTCACGCTATCGGCGAGGAAATAGATTTCCGCATCGATAATGGGAACAAAGATGCCCTTCCAGAAATCCAGGAAGTTCTGGATTTTTGCTTCGCTAAGGAATGGCGCATTCCCCCGGATGACGGCAAGCGGCATGTGCAAGACCAGCGTTTCCGTCCTCGGCGGGGGACGGAATTCTTCCAAAGACGCCTCGTGGATGAACATCAGAAACTGGGTGCGTTCGCGGCTCAGGATAACCGTGGGGACGTGACTTGAAGGCAGACCCGAGAAGGGCCACGGCGTAATGTGCGGATTGCCGATACGTATGAAGTCCAGCCCATCCTGGTTGATATAGTTATGGGGATTGCCCATCGTCTCCATCTCGCCGGTGATCCAGAGCAAATCATTGGCGACGTAGACCTCGTGGCTCTGAAGCGGCGACTCCATCTGTCCCTTTCCTAAAAGTCCCATGGCTCCTCCTAAAAGCGGTTACTGGATACTGGATACTGGATACTGGATACTGATTTCACGTTTGGCGCTATCTATGGTAATGATACTCGCAACGGGGAAAGGGCGCAAGTGCAAGACATCCCCCAGGAACCTACCCCGCGACGTTACGGATGAATACCCGCCAGCGCGTAAAGTTGCTCCTCCGTGAGCAACGGGGTATCGAGTGCCTGTGCGCGATTATACTTGCTACCACCGGGATCGGCCCCGATGACGAGATAACTCGTCTTCTGGCTCACCGAACCGGCGACCTTGCCGCCGAGCGACTCGATCCACGCCTTCACAGCATCGCGGGGACGGGAGAGCGTGCCGGTGATGACGAAGGTGAGGTCCACGAGCGGCTGTTCGTCCGCCGCCACGGCCTGGCGCTCTGCCGCCAGCTTCACCCCGGCCTGGCGCAGCTTTTCGACCATCGCACGGTTGTGGACGTGGGCAAACCACGTGAGGATGTTCTGCGCCGTGATCGGGCCGATGCCCTCCACAGCGGCGATGGCCTCGGCGGATGCCTCCGCCAGCGCATCCAGCGTGGGGAACGCCTCCGCCAACACCTGCGCCACCGTCGTCCCCACCCCACGGATGCCGAGCGCCGCCAGCACGCGGTCGAAAGGCCGGTCTTTGGCCTGCGCGATGGCAGCAAGCAGATTATCGGCCTTCTTGTCGGCGAAGCCTTCCAGTGTAAGCAGACTGTCCTTGGTGAGGAAGTAGAGGTCGGCGGGGTCTTCCACGAGATGCTGCTCCACCAACTGTACAGCAGTGCGTTCTCCCAGGCCCTCGATATCGAGCACGTGCGTGAAATAAGTGAGCTTCTGCACCAGTTGCGCCGGGCACGCGGCATTGATGCAGTAATAGGCGATTTCGCCCTCGGGTTGGGCAACCGGATCGCCACACGCCGGGCACGTGGACGGCGGTTCGATGGGGTGCTGGCTGCCGTCGCGCGCATCTACGACCGGCCCGGCCACGTAGGGGATCACGTCTCCCGCGCGTTTGACCAGCACGCGGTCACCGATGCGGATGTCGCGCTCGGCGATGAAGTCGAAGTTGTGGAGCGAAGCGCGGCTCACCGTCACCCCCGCGATAGGGACGGGTTCTAACAGCGCCGTGGGGGTGATGACGCCCGTGCGCCCCACGGAGAACTCCACATCCACGACCGTCGTCGTCGCCTCCTGCGCCGGGAACTTGTAGGCTACCGCCCCGCGCGGACGCCCGCCCACGACGCCAAGTGCAGCCTGCGTCGCCAGGTCGTCGATCTTGACCACCAGGCCATCGGCTTCGTAGGGCAACGTATTGCGCCGTGCGATCATCTGCTCGCAGTAATCGGCGACGGCGTCCAAGCGCCGGTCTCCAGCGCCGTCCTCAAAGAAGGCGATCTCGTCCGGCTGGGCAAAACCCAGCGCACGTAGATAATCCAGCGTCTCCCGCTGCGTCTCCGGGACGCTGCCGTCCGCGGTGACGATGCTGTAGGCATAGAGGTGCAAAGGCCGCTGCGCGGTAATCGCCGGATCGAGCTGGCGCAGCGAACCGGCGGCGGCGTTGCGCGGGTTAGCAAAGGGGGTTACGCCAGTTGGCGCGCCTGCTTCGATCAGCCGCGCGTTCAGCGCGTCGAAATCCTCGAGCAGGATCAACACCTCACCGCGCACCACCAGGTATGGCGGGGGCTGTGGGCCATCGGGATCGGCGGGGATGCGCAGGGGCAACGTTTTGACCGTGCGCAGGTTCGCGGTGATGTCCTCACCCACCAGCCCATCGCCGCGCGTCGCGCCGAGCACGAGCTGTCCCTGGCGATAGTGCAGCACTACCGTCAGGCCGTCGAATTTCGGCTCGACGATGTAAGACAGCGGGGGCGCATCTTCGGGCAGCAACTTGCTGATGCGGGTGTGCCAGGCGAGGAGTTCCGCGCGACTGGATGCCTTGTCCAGGCTAAGGATCGGCGCGGGATGTTCGACTTTTGCAAATCCCTCGGCGGGCGCGCCACCGACCCGTTGCGTGGGCGAATCCGGCGTAATCAGCTCGGGATGTTCAGCCTCAAGCGCGCGCAGTTCATCCACCAGCGCATCGAACTGCGCATCGCTGATCAGCGGGCTATCGAGCGTGTGATAGCGGTAGTTGTGATAATTGATCTCTTCCCGGAGTTTTGCCGCGCGAAGGACACTTTCTTGATCCATATCTGCTCCATAAAGGCTCAGGAAATTTTGGATATGATTAACAGGATTTTCAAGATTATTAAGAACACAGGACGAAATCTCAGAAAAATCCTGTCAATCCTGTAAATCCTGTCAAATTACGGCGCGACGATCAGGTAATTGGCGGCGGCCCAGCCCTCACGCTGCGGGTCGGTTTCGTCGCGCAGAAACCACCACGTCAGATCGTCGGCCTGCGCCGGACCGGCGGCGACGATAAAGATTTCGCCCTCGGTGGCGACGCTCAAACGCTCGGCGGAAGTGCTGGCGCTGGCGCGAATGTTCAGGCCCGCCGCGCCCGTTCCGCTCACCTGCACCCGCACCCCCACCCCGATCTCGGTCGGCGAGGCGGGCAACGTGGGCTGCGGCGTCGGTGTTGGCGTCGGCGTAGGGGTCGGTGAGGGCGTAGGCGATGCCGTCCAGACGATGGCCGTGGGGCGCGGGCCGGGCGGCTGCGCCGCTGGCTTGGAAAACAGCCACATCCCGGTCACGACAACGAGGAGGATGCCGCCGATCAACAAGGCCAGGCATCCCCATTGCCACCAACTTGCGCGCGCGCCACCGTTCTCTGTCACACCCGTATTATACTCTGGCTGGCAGAAGGCACAACCACACCGGAACCTTAAGGCTACCGCATTGGCGCAACCTTCCGGGAAGCTGCGCGCGTATGATTTGGGCCAAAACCCTGGAATAAAACGGCCTTTTCGCTATTCAAGGCCGCGTTGAGCTTCCCGGAAGGTGCAATGCAATAGCCCTAACCGGAACCTTCATCCCATGAGTAACGTCGTAAAGAAAGGAGTATGGAATAAGAAGTACGGAGTATGAAGGACACATCTGCCCCATACTCCATACTCCATACTCCGTACTCCAGTACAAATAAGGAGAAGGCAATGAGAAAACAACTGATGGCGCTTGTTTTGTTGGTGGTGATGGTATTACACGCGATGCCGGTGTTGGCCGATGGGATTATCATCATCGATCCGCCGATCGATCCGCCGCCGCATTGGACGCCGTGGCTGACGATCCGCTACCATCGCGTGACGGTGACGATCGAGGATCAGGTGGCGACGACGAAGGTGGATCAGGTCTTCCGCAACGACGGCAAGATAGCCGCCGAAGGCACTTACATCTTCCCGCTGCCGCCGGGTGCAGTCGTGCAAAACTTCGTGATGTGGGTAGACGGGCAACCCGTCGAGGGCGAGATTCTACCGGCGGACAAGGCGCGTGACATCTACGAGAGCTACGTGCGGCGGCAACGCGATCCCGCCTTGCTGGAATACGTCGGGCGCGACGCCGTGCAGGCGCGCATCTTCCCCATTCCGGTAGGGGAAGAGCGCCGCATCCAGTTGGAATATACGGAAATCCTCCCTGCTGAGGAGGGAATGCTACACTACCGCTATCCCCTGAACACCGAACGCTTCTCCGCGCGGCCGCTGGAACAGGTAAGCATCTGCGTGAGCCTTACATCGCAGACGCCACTGCGGACGGTCTACTCGTCCAGTCACCAAAACGAGGTGATCATCACCCGCGAAGGCGCGTACCGGGCCAGCGTCAGCTACGAGGCCAACCACGTCCTGCCAGACCGGGACTTCGAGCTGTACGCCAGCACAACCACAGACGACATCGGCGCGAATCTGCTCACTTACCAAACCGGGGCTGAAGATGGTTTCTTCCTGCTGATGCTCACCCCGGCCCTGGAGACCGAGATGCGCCGCGTGTTGCCCAGGGACATCCTGCTCGTGTTGGATACGTCGGGATCGATGCATGGCGAGAAGCTCAAGCAGGCGCAAGACGCGCTCGCCTACATCCTCAGGCGGCTGAATCCCGAAGACCGGTTCAACGTGGTGGCGTTCAGCAGCGGGGCGCGGGTGTACGCGCCAACCTTGCAAGGGCCGCAAGAAGCCGAAGCTGCTATCACATGGGTATATCAGTTGGAGGCGCTCGGCGGGACGAACATCTATCTGGGACTCTCTGAGGCGCTGGCGCAGGCGTATGGCACGCGGCCCACCGTCGTCATCTTCCTCACCGACGGGATGGCGACCGAGGGCATCGTGGATGACGATGCGCTCCTGAGCACGCTGGCGCAGGAGGCCCCGGCTGCTGCGCGCATCTTCCCCTTCGGCGTGGGCTACGACGTGAACACGCTGTTCCTCGACCAACTCGCTGCCGACCAGCGGGGCGTTCCGGCCTACGTCGCGCCAGAAGAACGCATCGACGAGAAGGTTTCGGTCTTCTACAGGCGCATCCAAAGTCCGGTGCTGACCAACATCGCGCTGGACTTCGGCGGAGTGCAGACCTACGACGTGTACCCCACCCCGCTGCCCGATTTGTACGCCGGGATGCAACTCATCGTTGCCGGGCGTTACAGCGGATCGGGCGCGCGGACGATCACGCTGACCGGCGAGGTCGAAGGCCAGCGCGAGACGTACACCTACGCCGGGAACTTCAGCGCGTCCGGCGATAAAGACTTTATCCCCAGGCTGTGGGCTTCCCGCAAGATCGGTTACCTGCTCACGCAAATTCGCCTCCACGGGGAGAAAGAGGAGTGGATCAACGCCGTCGTCAGTCTAAGCCTGCGCTACGGCATTATCACGCCCTACACCTCGTTCCTGGTGGAGGAGCCTGAGAATGTGTTGAGCGCCGAGGGTCGAGCACGCGCCGCCGATGAACTGACGGAATACTTCCAGGGCGCGCCGATGGCGCCGTCGGGCGAGAAGGCCGTAGAAGACGCGGTGCTGCGCCAGGAGCTAGAGGCCGCCGACGCCGCACCCACCGCCGGCAGCGCGATCCCTGCACCTGACGGAGGACAAGCGAGCGCGAGCAGCATCCGGTACGTGGGCGACAAGACCTTCCTGTGCCAGGCCAACGTCTGCATCGACACAGCCTACATCCCCGACAAAATGACGCCCAAGACGATCATCTTTATGTCCGAGGCGTACTGGCAATTGACCGAGACGCAGCCGGAGCTGAGCGTCTACTTCGCCGTCGCCGAGGAATCGTACTTCGTCGCGCGGGATGGAACGGCCTACCACTTCCGCCTGGGAACGGAGGCAGACGCCGTCGCGCGCCCGGAAACGTCTACTACAGAGCCGTCGCAGATAGAAACAGGGATCATACCCACAGCCACATCTCCGGCGACACCCACCACGCCAACGTCCCAGCCCGCCGGCCCCGGCATGTGTGGCAGCGCAGCGATACTGTTAAGCCTTAGCGTAGGTGTGGTTTTTTACAAGAAAAAAGCGCAACATTGACAAGCGCGCAAAGTTGACTATGCTAAACGTCTGAACGTTCCGACACAATAACTGTTAGGGCGCGTAGGCCGACCACGAATTTTTAACGAATAAACGAATGGACACTTGGCTAACATGCGTTTCTGGTTTAGCCAAGGCCTAAATTCGTTTATTCGTTCCCTGATTCGTCGTCGGCAAGCCCTCTACCTGAAACGTTACCCGACGTTTAGCATAGCGAGGCTGATATGGAAAATGCAGATGCAAGTACACCCGCCGTGGAGATGCCCTGGGAGCCGGAGCCGATCGACGCGGAAGCGTTTCATCAAGATGTCCAGGCGAACATCAACCGCGCGCCATACGATCGAGTCTTCGGCGTGACCTTCAAGCGCGCGGCGCATAGCAAGCGCGTGCGCTACAGCCCGGCGGAACCCGCGCCGGAGATGCCTGAGCCGTGGCAGGGCAGCGGCGAGGCGGTGGTGCGCTGGCTCTTCAGCGAACGCCCCGGCACGGCGGAACATCTGCTAGAGGGCGCGACCTTCGCCTTTCTGCACGACCTGACGCTCCCGCCCGGTGCAGCGACCGGGCAGAAGGCCACCCCCGGCCTGGACAAAATCTACTACGTGATCAGCGGCGCCGGACGGCTCTACCACCGCCCCACCGATGGCAGCCCCGTCATTGCGCGGCTTCTGCGTCCCGGCGATGCCGCACTCGTACGTGACGGCGAGTACCACAACGTCGCCAATGAGGCCGAAGCCGGCGACCTGCGCCTGATCGTCCTGGGCCTGAACAGTAGTAGGTCGGGCGTCTCGCCCGACTATAACGCGGGCGAGACGCCCGCGCTACGCGAGAGGGAGAGCCAGTGAGCAGGCGCGTCATCGTCATTGGGGCCGGGGCGGCGGGGTTGATCGCCGCCGGACGCGCCGCCGAGATGGGCGCGGGCGTGATCCTCCTGGAAAAGATGCGCGAAGCGGGGAAGAAGATCCTCATCAGCGGGCAGGAACGTTGCAACATCACCAATACCGCGCCGCTGGAAAAGTTTCTCACACACTATGGCCGTAACGGGCGCTTCCTGCGCAACGCCTATCACCGTTTCTTCCGCGATGAGCTGCTGGCGTTGTTAGGACGTTACGGCGTGACGACCCAGGAAGAACGCGGCGGGCGCATCTTCCCGGCCTCCGGGCAGGCCGGCGACGTGCGGGATGCGCTATTGCGCTATGCGACGTCCCACCGGGTCGAGATCCGTTATCACGCCGAAGTTCAGCGGCTGCTCATCGATGATGGCGCCGTCATCGGCGTGGAGTTGATGAACGGTGCGCGCATCCCCGCGCACGCCGTCATTCTGGCGACGGGCGGCGCTTCGTGGCCCGCCACCGGCTCCACCGGCGACGGCTACCGCATGGCGCAGGAGGCCGGGCACACCATCGTCCCGCTGCGCCCGGCGCTCGTCCCCTTAACCGTGGCCGAACGCACGCTGGCGAAGGCGCTGCAAGGCGTAAGCCTGCGCAACGTGGCCTGCACTTTCCATACGCAAAAGGGCGATGGCCCGACGAAAGTGCTACGCATCCCCTACCCCATGCCCCCCACCGGCGAGATGTTGTTCACGCACTTCGGCGTCTCCGGGCCGCTGATCCTCACGGCGTCGCTGGCGGCGGTGGATGCTCTGCGCAGAGGGGTCAAAGTGACGCTCTCCATTGACCTGAAACCGGGGATGACCGAGCAAGAGGTCCACGCCCGGCTGCAACGCGAATTCGAGGAACACGCCCATCGTCAACTGGCAAATCTGCTCAAAGGATGGGTCCCCGCGACGCTGGCGGACGCGCTCGCCGGGCTGAGTGGCATCGCCGACGACCGTCCCGTCCACACGATCCGCGCCGAGGAACGCGCGCGCATCGTCGCGCTGCTCAAGGACTTCCACTGGGAGATCACCGGTTCGCTACCATTGGCGTCGGGGATGGTCACGGCAGGCGGGGTGGCGCTCAAAGAAGTCGATCCAGTGAGTTTTGCGTCGCGCCGCGTGCGCGGATTGCACATCGTCGGGGAGACGCTGGACATCGCCGCCGACACGGGCGGGTTCAACTTGCAGGCGGCGTTCAGCAGCGGGTATCTGGCAGGCGAGAGCGCGGGGAGTGAGGCAAAGGCGTAAAAACGTGCTGTGGCCGGTCTCCTGCCCGTGCCACCGTAAACCCAAGCCCACGCGGGTGCGGTCAGAGACCGGCCCGAGCAGAAAACTCAGGACCAGCTCGAACGTATAAAGTTTTTTGCGCGCAGTCACCAACCTGCAAAGTTTGCAACAACACCCTTGACTTTTCCAGCGACACAGGTATCCTTTATGCGTTTGAACGTTCCAACATATCAACGTTTGAACGTTCCAACGTTTCAACGACTTTTCAGGGAGGCGAAGTGACCGAACAACATCCTTACATCGCCATCGAAGGCGTCATCGGTGTGGGCAAAACCACGCTGGCGCGGCTGCTGCAATCCCGTTTCAAGGGCAGTGCGATCCTGGAAGCCTTCGACGAGAATCCTTTCCTCTCCGATTTCTATGGCGACCGCGCGCGTTACGCCTTCCAGACGCAACTGTTCTTTCTGCTCAGCCGGTATCGCCAGCAACAAGCCGCCACCGAATATCTACGGCAGGGCGCGTTGCTCTCCGACTACTTCTTCGCCAAAGACCGGCTCTTCGCTCATCTCAACATCACAGGCGAGGATGAATTGGCGATGTACGACCGCCTCTACGACACCCTCTCCGAACGGGTGACGCCGCCCAATCTGGTCATCTACCTGCGCGCCGAGATGGACACGCTGATGGCGCGGATTGCGATGCGCGACCGCACCTACGAGCGCCAGATAGAACGCGCCTACATCGCGGCGCTGCGGCAGGCCTACGAGACACTCTTCGCCAACTACACCGCCACGCCGCTCCTGGTCATCGAGACGGACGAGATCGACTTTGTGCGCCAACCCGGCGACCTGGACGACATCGAAAACCGGGTCCGCGCGGCGCTGGCCGGTGTGCGCCAGCCTACATTGCCCGACATCGTCATGGCCGCTCCGCCACGGCCCGCGTGGACGCTCATCTCGGCCCCCACCCCTGAACCGTGTAGCGAGGCAAACTGGCAGGCCCTTGGCGACTTTCTCGCGTTGGCCGAGGCCGTGGGGCGCATTGGTGGCGCGCTTTCGCAACAACCGCCTATCGGGCCGGAAGGCGTGCCGGAAGAAATCCAGGCAGCGTTGCAAGATGCCGCGCGCGCGCTCAACGTGCTTTCGCTGCGCACAGGCGTCAACCTTGAGGCACAGGGGGAAACACGATGACCAAACACTTCATCGGCGTCGCCGGCAACATCGGCGTGGGCAAATCGACGTTGACGGCGCTTCTCAGCAAACATCTGGATTGGGAACCGTTCCTGGAGAGCCAGCAGGACAACCCCTACCTGGCGGACTTTTACACGGATATGTCGCGGTGGAGCTTCCACTCGCAAGTGTTTTTCCTGGCGCGCCGCTTGCGCCACCACCGGCAACTGCTCGACCGGCCCAACTCGGTGATTCAGGATCGCACCGTCTACGAAGACGCCGAAATCTTCGCCCGCAACCTGTACGAACAGGGGTCGATGGAGGCGCGGGACTACGAAACGTACTGCGATCTCTACCAGGCCGTGACCGCCATCCTGCCCCCGCCGAACCTGGTGCTCTACCTGCGGGCCTCAACGCCGACGCTCATCAAGCGCATCCAGCAACGCGGGCGTTCCTACGAACGCCAGATCACGGCAGATTATCTGGAAAAGCTGAATGTGCTGTACGAGGACTGGTTCGAGCACTTCGCGTTGTGCCCGGTGTTGACCATCCCGGCAGACCGGCTGGATTTTGTCGCCAACGGCGATCATCTCGACTTAATCATCACCCGCATCCTGGAGAGACTCCAGGGGAAGGAGGTTGTGAACTTTGACTGAGACGACTGACTTAACTACAACGAGCAACCCGCGGTTGCACAACCAAGAATTGCCTAGCTCTTTCCTTTATGAAGCCGCGCTCACCATCAGCGCCAAATTGGACACCGACGAAGTCCTGCAACAGTTGATGAGCCTCACCCACCAACACTTCAAGCCCGACGCGGCTTCCGTTGCCCTCGTCAACCCTGATGGCACACTGGTCTTCCGTGCAGCCTCCGGCGAGAGCGCGCAGCAGGTATTGGGCATGGAGATGCCCAGAGGCGCGGGGATTGTGGGATGGGTAGCCGAAAACGGGCGGCAGTTGTGGATTCCCAATGTCTATAAGGACCAGCGCTTCTATCCCGACATGGATGCCCAGACCGGCTTCAAGACCACGTCCATTCTCGCCGTGCCGGTGCGCCTGGGAGAACAAACGCTGGCCGTCGTCGAAATGATCAACCCTAGCCCGGATACCGACTTGCAGGAGGCGCAGGATACGATCACGGCGCTGGCGTCATTGGCTGCGCCCGCCATCCAAAACGCGCGCCTCTTCGAACAAGTGCAGCGTGCTGAAGCTCGCTATCAAAGCCTCTTCGAGCAAAACCTGGATCCGATCATCATTCTCGATCCACGCGGCCATTTTCTAGAGGTAAACCAGGCGGCGCAGAAACTCCTGCCACTGTCCAGGCCAGAAGACGATGCCGAACGCGTCCCCCAAACCGATCTCGAACAACTGGTGCTCACCGCTGCGAAGTACGACGCGCTTAAGGCCCGGGCGGATGCCGAAGAAATCATCAACTGGGAGATCACCACTCGTACACAAGGCATGGAGGAGCGCACCCTCGACATTCACTTCACCTATCTCCCGCACTATCTACCCGACGGCGCCTACCAGTGGCTGGCCCACGACATCACCGACCGGGTGGCGCTGGACGAGATGCGCGAGCAAGTCTCGCACATGATCGTCCACGACCTACGCGTGCCACTCGGCAACATCACCAACACGCTGGAATTGGTGCTGACGGCCTGGCGTGAAAAAGACGTTTCCGTCCCCTTCGAGCAGGTTCTGGAGATCGGATTGCGCAGCGCACACCGTATGGAGCGCCTCATCAGCAACATCCTGGACGCACGGCGGCTGACCACGCACAAAACGCTGACAGTCTCGACCATTCGCATTCCCGACATGGTCGCCGACGCCATCGAGGTCATCCAATCCTCCATCCGGCGACGCCGGCATACCTTGATTCGTCGTATCCAGGACCACCTGCCATTGATGCAGGGTGATCTGGATCTTTTGCGCCGCGTGCTGCTCAATCTGCTCGACAACGCCGCCAAATACACGCCGGACGGTGGTACGATCACCCTAGCTGTGCAAGCCGATGAGCACAACTTCCACTTCGCTGTCAGCGATACCGGACCCGGCATCCCGCCGGAAGACCAGGTCCATCTCTTCGAGATCTTCTATCGTGCACGCACGCAGCAACAAGGCGGCGCCGGCATCGGCCTGGCCTTCTGCAAACTGGCGGTTGAGGCCCACGGCGGAAAAATCGATATGCGCAGCGAACCGGGAAAAGGCTCGACCTTCGCGTTCAGCATTCCGCGCCAACTGCCAGAAAGCGCCATCTATCACGAGGCACGTGTGGTGGAGACTAACCAGTGACCCATCGCCTCTATTACGATGATGCTACGTTGGTCACATTCGACGCGCGCATCGTCGCACAACAGGAAACCGCGCGCGGGCCGGCCGTGCAATTGGACCGGACGGCGTTCTATCCGACGTCCGGGGGACAGCCACACGACACAGGGATACTCGCCGGGATTCGGGTAGTGGATGTCTGGGACGAAGAAGACGCCGGGATTCCGGGCGCAATCTGGCATCTGCTGGCGACAACGCCGCCCGCCGGTAGCGACACCATCACCGGCATCATCGACTGGCCCCGGCGCTTCGATCACATGCAGCAACACACCGGGCAACACATCCTCTCGGCGGCCTGCGTCGAACTCTTCCAGGGCAACACCGTTGGCTTTCACCTGGGCAGCGAGGCCAGCACCATCGATCTCGACCTGCCGCACCTCTCGTGGGAAGCGGCGTTCAAGGTCGAAGACGCGGTCAATCGTGTGATATGGGACAACCGCCCGGTGACGATCCACACCGTCACCCGCGACAATCTGGGCAATATCCCCCTGCGCAAACCGCCGCAGGTGACGGGAGACATTCGCGTCGTCTGGGTTGAGGGATACGACGCCTCCGCATGCGGGGGTACGCACGTCCGCACTACGGGCGAGATCGGACTGCTCAAAATCACCGGGATCGAGCGGTACAAGGGCGGCGTGCGCATAACCTTCCTCTGCGGTGAGCGTGCTCTGCACGATTACCGCCGCGCGTTGCACGCACTGCGCACGACGGGTAACGCTCTCAGCGTAGCCCAGGACGAGGTCCCGCAGACCGTCGCCCGTCTACAGGAAGAGCTACAAACCACCCGCCGCGCGCTAAACAAGGCACAGGGCCACCTTTTGGAATTCGAGGCCGGCGGCCTGTGGGAGGCGACACCGGAAATCGACGGGGTGCGGCGCATTATCGTCCACTGGACGGATCGCCCCTTTGCCGGCGCTCGCGCCATCGCCGGCCGGCTACGCGAACGCCCGCGCACGCTGCTGCTGTTGGCCGTCAGTGAGGATGACGGTGTGCGCCTGGTGTGCGCTCGCAGCGACGACCTGCCGCAGGTCGATGCCGGGGCCATCTTACGCGAGGTCGTGCAGGCGCTCGACGGGCGCGGCGGCGGTTCGCCATCCATAGCGCAAGGGGGCGCGCCCGCCCATCCCCACGAGACGATTATGGAAATAATGCAGCAATACGGGAAGATAGAGCGTATAAAGGGAGGAAACCATGCAAGAGATTGAGCCGGGCATTTTTGTCGAATCGAATTATCCACCATACAATCTCGGCTTGATTGTGACGGATCACGGTTCGATTGTCATTGACATCCCGCCGCGCCCAAGCCACGCCTGGGCCTGGCAGCAACAGGTCGAAGAGGTTGCGGGCAAACCACGCTACGCCGTCCTCACCGACGCATCACTAGAACGGCAAGTCGCCGCGTCGCTATGGAATGTACCGATCATCGGCGGGGAAGCGCTGCTGCGCGCCCTGATTGCTTACGACGAGCGTTCGTGGCGTGAGATGCTCCAAGCTTACGTTATACAACATCCCGAGGAGGCCGATGAGGTGCTGCAGATCAAGCCGCATCCGCCTACGCTGATCCTGGACAAGCATTTCCTGCTGCACTACCGCACGCCGCCGCTGGAATTCGAGAGCGTCGCGGGCGGCGCACCCGGCAGCATGTGGCTCACCGTGCCGGAACTCGGTCTGATTTTTGCCGGGGATACAATCGTCGTGGACGAACCGGCGCTGTTGGAGCGCACACCGGATTCCAAAGCCTGGTTGAACACGCTAAGCAATCTGGCACGGCGCACCACCGTCCGCCACATCGTACCGGGACGCGGCAAGGTTCCCATCCAACAAAGCGACATCGAACCACAACGGGAGTTCATCCGCGTGATGCGCCGCACCGCACGCACCCTGGCAGGGAACAACAACTTCCGTCTCATCGAGTGCGCACAAGATTTGGGGCAGACTTTCTACAACGCCCAGGGGCAAAAAGCCGTCAGGCGCATCAGGATGGGATTGGAACGCCTCGTCGCGGAGATTCACCAGATGAAGGCGGCAGCGGACGAGGAGAGGGAAGGGGAGAATAGCGAATAGCGAATGGCGAATGGCGAATGGCGAATGGTGAATGGCGAATAGCCAACCATCTAGCTACCCGACTACCTGACTACCTGACTATCCGACTATCGACTATCCGACTATCCGACTATCGACTATCTGAATGCCCGCGCAAGTAATCGTGCAGGTGTTGTAAAGCAGCGCGGGAGGCGGCCTGGTTGTTGGCGGCGCGGCCTGCGGTGAACTCAGATGAACCGTCGCCGGCGAAGCAATGCCGCCAGGCCCAACGCTCGTCCGGCGTCGCCAGACCGATGTAGTACAATCCCACCGGTTTTGTGGCAGTCGCCCCCGTCGGTCCGGCGATGCCGGTGACGCTGACTGCGACTTCCACCTCTAACGCGCGACACGCGCCCGCTGCCATCTCCATCGCCACCACCGCACTCACCGCGCCCCACCGGATGAGGGTTTCTTCGCGCACCCCCAACAGCTTTATCTTGACGACGTCATCGTAGGCGATGATGCCGCCCCAAAAGTACTGCGAGCTGCCCGATACCTGCGTGATCAAGTGACCGATCAGGCCACCGGTCGCGGATTCGGCTACGGCGATGCGCCAGTTGCGTGTTAGCAATTGATTGCCGATATCTTCAGCAAGCATGCCTCCTCCTTATTTGACATTTGACTAACTGCTCATTGCTTCGTATACTACGTACTACAGTACATTACGCTTTTCTTGAGTATAATGCGTAATGCGTTCAACGCCATTCACCAAGGGAGAAAACTATGTCAAGAAATCTAAACATCTGGATCCTCCTTGCCCTCCTCGCCGCCCTGCTGAGCGGCTGTGACACTATCTCCGGCCTTCTGCAACCGAAGCCAAACGTGCCTCCGGCGGTGGAGATGCTGCCCGATCTGCCGGATCATACGGTCGTCGAGGGGCAGACGCTCACCGAGTACCTCGGTTCCCTCAGCCAGGGGGCCGCGTTGCTGGCCGGCCGTCCCGACCTGGCGGCGCTCGCCCTCGGCGTGGATAAGTTCACCGGCTGTTATCAGGACGTCGGCGCGGTGCAGGCGCGGGTCTACAGCAACAAGGAGAATCCGCTTTCTGCCGGCGCGGTCGCCATCGCCGACCGGAACGCGCTGCTCGATCCCAGAAACCTGCTGGCGTGCCTCAGTCCCTCGGTAGAAGCCGGCGACGCGAGCGCCCAAGGCTTTGCCATTAAGCCGTGTTCCGCCAGCTACACTTTATCGCGCGACAATAACGAATTTTACATCCTCTATGCCGGGACCACCGAGGAAATTTGCCAGGCGTTCTGCACCCAATTGGAAGAATGCACGGCGCATTGATTACACTGAGTCCCTACGTGATAAACCACACCAACGAGTAGCCAAAATTTCTCACATGGATGAGCAAGATAGACAAGATTTTTAACCCTATCCTGTGCATCCTGTCTATCCATGTTATTTTCGAAGTCAAAGATGAGCGTGAAAGTTGTAACCGATACCAGTTGCGATTTACCGGCAGGTCTCGAGCAGGAATTCGACATCACCAGCGTCCCATTGCTTTTTCTGTTTGGAGATGAGCAGTTCAAGGACAAAACTATGTCCATGGCGGAATTTTGGGAGAAAGCCCAGACCGTCTGGCCCAAATCAGCCGCGCCCTCGTCCGGCGATTTCGAGCGCGCCTTTCGCCAGGCGATAGATGCAGGGCATCAGGTCATCTGTATCACCGTCACCGGCAAACTGAGCGCCACGTACAACTCGGCAGTGATTGCCAGCCAGCGTTTTACGCCCGATCAGGTCGCCGTGGTGGACTCTACGACGTTAGCCATCTCCCAGGGGCACCTCGTGCTCGCCGCTGCGCAGGCCGCGCGCGCGGGACAAAGTCTCGCCGAAGTCGTGCGCACCGTCGAAGCGATTCGAGATAAATTACACCTGTACATCAGCTTGGACACCGTGCAGTACCTGGTCAAAGGCGGCAGGGCGAGCAAGCTGAGCGGCATCCTCGCCGGCCTGCTCAAAATCCGGCCCTTGCTCGGTATGGAGGATGGCGAACTCGTGCTGCTTGAAAAACTACGTGGACGCCAGAACGCCAAACAACGCCTGCTTGAAATGGCGCTGGAACACTTCCCCGCCGAAAGGGTCACTATCGCCCACGTCGCCTGTCTCGACGAGGCGCGCGAGTTAGCCGCCGGCCTGGCCGCCGAGTCCGGTTTCCCGGTGGAAGCGATCCCCATCATCGAGGTCGGCATGGCGCTCGCCACCCACGGTGGACCGGGGACACTCGGCATCGGCGTCGTCTCACCGTAGCAGGGCGCCGCGTAAGCCACTGTGAACCTGCAAGCGCTTCTCAAGGCTGAGTTGCACTGTCACCTCGACGGCATCCTCAGCCCGGCGATGGCTTGCGCCATCCGCTGGGATGATCCAACGTTCCCCATCGCGCCCGAAGACTTCGCACGTATCTACGCCAACACCCTATCTGCCCGCTTCTCAACTCGTGCTATAATTCCCCGTTAACGTTCGAACGTGCAAACGTGTAAACATTCAAACGGAGGAACCATCCTATGAGCAACGCCCTTTCCACCCGCAATCTCTTCACCGGCTACGGCCTGGACCGCGTGCATCGCCAACTGCAAGATGAAGCGTGGGTCGCCGCCCAACTCGCGCATCCCGGCACGCGCTTTCTGCCGGTGTGGCAGTTGCGACTTCTCATTGCGCCCGGCGATCCACCGCGCCCGGTGTGGCTCGCCCCGGACGTAGCGGCAGCCTTCTTGCCACAGGCCGCATCCGTCACCGTGCTGGGCGTCGCCGAAGGGCGCACCTACGCCACCTTCGACCTGACCGCGACGGCAGAGCCGCCGGCAGCGTTGGCGGCGCTCGGCGAATTCCAGGACTTGCGGCGGGTCAGCCCGCTGCTGAGCCGGTTCGACGGCGGGATGCTCGCCTACGCCAGGGCGATGGCCTTCTGGCACGCGCAGCATCGTTTTTGCGGCGCATGTGGCAGTCCCACGGAGAGCCGCGAGGGCGGGCATCTACGTACCTGCACGAATCCGCAGTGCGAGCAACTCCACTTCCCCCGCACCGATCCCGCCATCATCGTCTGCACCACCTGCGGCGACAAAATTCTGCTCGGACGGCAGCCTACCTGGGCCAAAGGGCGCTACTCCAACATCGCGGGTTTCGTTTCACCGGGCGAGAGTCTGGAAGACGCCGTCGCGCGCGAAGTCCAGGAGGAGACCGGCGCGCGCGTGACCGCCGTCCACTACCATTCCTCACAACCCTGGCCCTTTCCGAGTTCGCTGATGCTCGGATTCACCGCCGAAGCCGTCGATGACACGCTCTGCGCCGGGCCGGAGTGCAACGACGGCGAACTGGAAGACTTCCGTTGGTTCACCCGCGCCGAGATTCGCCAGGGTCTCGAAGCCGGGACGTTCGGCCTGCCGTCGCGCAGCTCCATCTCGTTCCGCCTCATCGAAGACTGGTTCGACGCCGGCGACCAGGGCCACCTCGCCCCCCTCAAGCTGCGCTACAACCCAGACTAGCGGAATATTTCTCGACGGAACTCAAATTTGCCATTTGCCATTCTCAAGGAGCCTGAAATGAAACAGAACCACTCCCGTTCCTTCCGCCTGAGCATGTTCGCCGCGCTCTACGTCGTACAGGGCGTCGGCCTGGCCTACTTCAGGAACTTCCAGAAGCCCTATCTCGACGGCCTCGGCATCAGCCCAAACGCCATCGGCGCGCTGACCTTCGTCCTGCAAATCCCCTTCATCATAAAAATCTTCATCGGGATGCTCAGCGACAAGGTCAACCTGCTGGGGATGGGGCACCGCAAGCCCTACATGCTCCTGGGGCTGATTCTGGCAGCCATCGCGTTCGGCGGGGCGACGTTCGCGCTGCCCGACGCCAACTTCCTACTCTTCGCCGTGCTCATCACGCTCGGCTCGTTCAGCGTGACGCTGTTCGATTCCACGACCGACGGCCTGGCCATCGACAGCACGCCCCGCGACGAGCAAGGGCTGGTGCAGGGCGTGATGGTCGGTGGGCGGGCGGCGGCCTTCATCGCGCTGTCGCTAATCTTTGGGACGCTGGTCCAGCGCACGGGCTACCGCGTCGTCTTCCCCATCATCGGGCTGAGCATGTTAGTCCCGCTGCTGTGGGTTGTGCGCGTGCGCGAGCCGGCCCGCGACGCGACCACGCGCTTCGAATGGAGCGCGTTCGGCGTGCTCAAGCAACCACGCTTTCTGCTCTTCGCGCTGTACGCCGTCGTCTATTCGATTGGCTCTTTCGGCACGGACGGGCTGGTGACGTACTTTATGCGGCTGAACTTTGACGCAACGGACAGCGTCATCGGGCAGTACGGCGCGCTGCGGGGGATCGGCGCTGTGGTTGGCGCGCTGGTGGGTGGCGCGCTCATCGACCGCATCGGGCGCAAGCGCAGCGCCTACGCGGGGGTGGCGCTCATCTCCGTGATGGCGGCGCTTATCGGCGCAGCAACGGGCGCGCGAGCCGTGCTCTGGATGGGGCTGGTGTGGGGCATCGTCTGGGCGTTCCAGGAGACGCTGTTCTTCGCCCTCACGATGGACATCGCCGACGCGCGCATCGCCGCCTCGGTCTTCGCCATTATGATGGGCATCTCCAACCTGGGATCGGCGGTCGCCGACGGCCTCGCCACCGCCCTCAGCGACGACCTGGGCTTCACAACGGTCTTCTGGCTGCTGGCGCTGATCAACCTGATCACGTTGCCGGTGCTGTGGCGGCTGTTCAAGAAAGCGCCGGAAATAGCGCAGCGGGCGAAGTAAAGGTTGGGCTTTGTTCCCTCTTGTATGGTATAATGTAGTCACATCCGAATGAAAGGGGGTGGCATGGGAGAGACGACCATTGGTATACGCGAATTCAAAGCGCAGCTCAGCCAATATTTGCAGCGCGTCAAGCGTGGGGAAAGCCTGGTCATCACCGAACGGGGTACGCCTATTGGACGCATCGTGCCCACAGGACGTGACCTGCATAGCCGCTTACAAGGTATGGTCGCTGCCGGTCTGTGCGCGTGGAACGGCAAACGATATGTACCCAGTGAGCCGGTAGCCAGCAATCGCGGTCCGGGCACGCTGTCCGATCTCGTGGTTGAGGAGCGAGACCGTGAACTTGATCTATCTTGACACCAGCGCCCTGGTGAAACTTTACGTTCGAGAACCCGGCACAGATGATGTCCAAAAGCTCGTCAAAAGTTCGGCGTCTATCGGGACAAGCCTCATCAGTAAAGCCGAAGCTGCCGCAGCCTTTAGCAAAGCCATCAGGGTCGGGTACATTGCATCCGAAGAGACACGAGTGGCATGGGAAGCTTTCCGCGATGCATGGCCGTCTGTGGTGCGTCTGGCGATCAATGAAACCATCGTAACCCAGGCCGGAACATTGGCGTTCAGCCATGGGTTGCGTGGATATGATGCCGTTCACCTGGCGACGGCCCTAAATTGGCAGGACACATTAGCTACTGTCTCTTATACACATCTGACGCTGCCGACGAAGAGGATAGTGTAGATCTCGGTGGTCGCCGTATCATTAA
>OMKS01001666.1_pt1 | contig 19595 bp, 19 predicted proteins | sample 1674721 | NCBI WGS metagenome assembly OMKS01 (sample SAMN06264996, study PRJEB25208) | sediment metagenome | isolation source: hot spring sediment | place: USA: California | collected 2014-09-02
GATTGCTTCGCTCCGCTCGCAATGACATGCTGACTAAAAACTTTTGCAAAAAAAACAAAGACTTTACTTGTAATACTGTAAGGATTGAAAACGGAGTAGGTAGTCACGATGAGAGATTTAGTAATTTTGGAATGCACGGAATGTAAGAACCGGAATTATACAACCACAAAAAATAAAAGGAAACATACCGCGCGAGTCGAATTTAAAAAATATTGTCCTTTTTGCAATCAACATAAGATTCATAAAGAGACGCGATAGATTGGTTTTAGGCCAGTAGCTCTAACGGTTAGAGCACCGGTCTCCAAAACCGGGTGATGGGGGTTCGAATCCCTCCTGGCCTGCCAGGTTATTATAAAAAATCAACGGGAGTTTGAGCGAAAAATGTTCCGTAAAATAAGCAATTTTCTCAATGATGTGCAACTGGAAATGTCAAAGGTCAGTTGGCCAAGTCGTGTAGAATTGAAAGGGACAACCACGATTGTTATTGTGTTGACCCTTATTCTGTCTATATTTATTCTGATAACGGATAAATCACTGGAAGGTATTTTGAATGTAATTTATTAGCCCTGCTAATATGCAATTGTTTTGAGGGAGTTTTGGAAGATCTGGAAAAAAAATGGTATGTGATCCATATATTGTCCGGCCATGAAAATAAAGTAAAGGCTTACATCGAAAATGAGGTCTCCCGGTTAGGATTGGAAGATAAAATATTCACCGTTCTTATTCCTTCCGAAGAGGTCACTGAAATGAAAGATGGGAAAAAGAAATTGAAAAATAAGGTCTTTTTTCCCGGATACATTTTAGTAGAGATGGTGCTGGATAAGGATGCCTTACATGTTATTTCCAATACTCCGGGTGTGACCCATTTTGTAGGATCAAAAAACAAACCAATGCCTTTACGCCCCGAGGAGATCAAACGAATATTGGGTCGAGTTGATGAAGCTAAAAATCGGGAATTAATCGAAGTTCCGTTTCGAGAGGGCGATCCGATCAAAGTGATCGACGGACCGTTTACTGATTTCACCGGAGTGGTGAAAGAGGTTAATGAAGAAAAGAGCAAATTAAAAGTGATGGTAAGTATTTTTGGTCGTTCAACACCGGTTGAACTGGATTTTTTACAAGTTGAATTGGAGAAGTAATTTTCAATGGCAAAAAAAATTAAAGGCACAATCAAGCTGCAAATACCGGCTGGTAATGCAAATCCCTCGCCGCCAGTTGGACCGGCGCTCGGTCAGCATGGTGTAAATATCATGGAGTTTTGCAAGGCTTTCAATGCAAAAACACAAGAAAAACAGGGGCTTATTATTCCTGTGATCATTACAGTTTATGCTGATCACTCGTTTACTTTTATTACCAAGACGCCTCCTGCTGCAATCCTATTGAAAAAAGCAGCCGGATTGGAAAAGGGATCAGGTGAGGCCAACAAACAAAAAGTGGGTAAAGTAACCCGAAATCAGGTTAAAGAAATTGCTGAACTGAAAATGAAAGACCTGAATGCCTTTTCAATTGAAGGCGCTATGGCAATGGTTGAGGGAACTGCCCGCAGTATGGGAATCACTATTGAAGAATAAAATTTTTACTGACCAGGATTGGTGGAGTCAAAATGAAAAGAAGCAAACGTTATAAACAATCAGTATCAAAGCTCGATAGGTCCAAACAGTACACCCTGGGCGAAGCGATCGAATTAATAAAAAGCTTACCCCATGCAAAATTTGATGAATCGGTTGAAGTTGCCCTGCGTCTGGGGGTCAATCCGCGTCATGCAGATCAGATGGTACGTGGAACCGTAACGCTTCCTAACGGGACTGGCAAAACCGTCCGTGTTTTGGTGTTGACCAAAGGCGGCAAGGAAAAAGAAGCTCAGGCAGCGGGTGCCGATTATGTGGGTTTGGAAGAATATGTTGAGAAAATCCAGGGTGGATGGTTAGAATGCGATGTGATAATTGCCACACCAGATGCAATGGGTGTTGTGGGAAAATTAGGTCGGATTCTCGGTCCTAAAGGCATGATGCCCAATCCCAAAAGCGGCACGGTGACAATGGATGTGGCCCAAGCGGTTAATGAGATTAAAGCGGGAAAGATCGAATTTCGTGTCGATCGAAATGGTAATTTGCATGCCGCAGTCGGAAAACTGTCATTCGATGCCAACAAAATTAAAGAGAACATGTTGGCTTTTTTGGATATGGTTGTTCGATTAAGACCAACCTCTGCCAAGGGTCAATATTTGCGTGCAGCAACAGTTACAACGACTATGGGACCAGGCATTGCTCTGGAAAGATCCGCCTTGTTGGACGAATTAAAGTAAGCTAAAAACCTAACGCGATTAAGGGATGTAGATCGATGGCAAGACCTGAAAAAGAAAAACTCGTTGACGACATTGCAGATAAACTCAAAAATTCCGCCAGTGTATATTTAGCTGATTACAAAGGGCTGAATGTTGAAGAAATTAATGATCTGCGAAATCAGCTTCGAGAACGCTCGGTAGAATTTATCGTTGTCAAAAATACACTGGCCCGACTGTCTGCTAATAAAGTCGGCTATGAAAATTTGGTACAATACTTAACCGGTCCCACTGCAATGGCTTTTGCGTTGGCAGATCCGATTATCGGCGCAAAAGTATTGGTTGATTTTGCCAAGAAAAATGAAAAATTGGCAATAAAAGCCTGCATTTTTGATGGACAAATTTATGACCAGACGCGGGTAAGACAAATCGCCCAGATACCGTCAAGAGAACAGGTTTTGGCGCAAACATTGGGAATGATCAGTGGACCGTTGAGAGGGCTGGTCAATGTTGTTCATGGTTTGTTGTCGGCAACGGTTAATGTATTGGATCAAATTCGCAAACAAAAAGAAAATTGAACTTAGAGATTGAGTACTAAAAATTTCACGGAGGACGAAAAATGTCTGAACCAAAAGCAGCGGTTGCAGCAGAAGAAAAAGCGACTGATACCAGCGAAAAAGTATCGACTGCGAGCAAAAATGTGACAAAGATTGTTGAAGCAATTGAAAAATTGTCGGTTTTAGAGTTAGTAGAACTGATTAAAAATTTGGAAGACAAGTTTGGTGTTTCTGCGCAAGCAATGGCAATGGCGCCGATGGCAGCCGCAGCCCCGGCTGAGGCAGAAGCTGCTGAAGAGCAAACCGAATTTGATGTTGTATTGACCAATGTTGGCGAAAAGAAAATCCAGGTGATTAAGGTCGTCCGCGAAGTTACTTCACTTGGCTTAAAAGAAGCCAAGGATCTGGTGGATTCTGCTCCGAAACCGGTGAAAGAGGGCGTCAACAAAGAAGAAGCAGAAGAAATAAAGAAAAAATTCGAAGAGATGGGAGCTACCATCGAAATTAAATAAGTAATCTGATGGTCTGCCATCCGGAAAATATTCTTCGAAATTGTGATTGTCGCAGCGATTGGAGGCTGATAATCGGTTTCGGGGATTATTTTTTATTAGACAGAATAATTTTTCGATGAAAGTTGAAAAGAGGTTAATTTTTTAATGCAAAATACCATCAAAAAATCAAAGCGGATATCATTTTCAAAGATCGTCAGAATCGCTGATATGCCTGATTTGCTCAATATTCAGCTTGCATCATTCAAGGACTTTATCCAGCCGGATGTTGATCCTGATGCACGGGAGAATAAGGGCTTACAAGCAGTTTTTACCAGCATCTTTCCGATTGTGGATAGCCGGGAAAATTTTATTCTTGAGTTTGTATCCTATTATCTCGAAAATCCCAAGTATTGCGTCAAGGAATGTCAGGAACGTGGCGCAAGCTATGCCGCGCCTTTAAAAGCGAAACTTCGTCTGTCAATGCGCGATCCGGATAGTGATGCGGATCAATATGTGGATACAATTGAGCAGATTGTCTATCTGGGAAATATCCCGATGATGACCGAACAGGGAACTTTTATCATCAACGGCGCCGAACGAATAATCGTGAGTCAGTTGCACCGTTCCCCTGGTGTCTTCTTTGATGAGACAAAACATCCGAATGGGACGAAGATTTATTCGGCAAGAATAATTCCTCTGCGGGGATCCTGGTTGGAATTTCTAACGGACATTAACGATATTATGTACGTGTATATTGACCGACGAAAAAAATTCCCGGTGACTACACTGCTTCGTTCGCTGGGCTATTCCACGGATCAGCAACTGTACGAATTGTTTGACATGGTTACTGATGTCAAAGTAGATGAACCGGAAATCGAATCTTATCTGGATCAAACCATTCTCATGGATGTTATTGATTTTGAGACGGGTGAGATTTTGATTGAGAAAGATTCCGTTCTGGATCAAGATGCTTTGAGGGTTATCCGGGAACGGCAAATAGAATCAATAAAATTTCTGAAACAGCGGACGCCATTCAGCCCGGAAGTAATCAACAATACGATTCGTAAAGACCCTGCAAAATCGGAAAATGAAGCGCTTGAAATAATTTATCGGCATTTGCGCGCCGGAGATGCGCCGGATATTGAAACTGCGCGCAATCTGGTGGACCGGTTTTTCTTTAACCCGAAGCGCTATGACCTGGGAGAGGTGGGTCGTTATCGGCTCAACAAAAAATTGGGATTGAATTTCGAACCTGATCTCACTGTTTTGAGCAAAGAGGATATTGTCGCAATTATCAAATATCTGCTTGATTTGCGGAATGGAAATCGTACTGCTGATGATATTGATCATCTGGGTAACCGGCGAATTAAAACTGTGGGCGAGCAATTGGCAGCTCAGATGAATGTGGGATTATCGAGAATGGCTCGAACGGTCAAAGAGCGGATGAATTTGCGCGATAATGAAAATTTGACGCCGCAAGATCTGGTGAACGCACGCACCATTCTCTCAGTAATCAATACTTTTTTTGGAACCAGCCAGTTGTCTCAGTTTATGGATCAGACCAATCCGCTTGCTGAAATGACTCATAAAAGAAGGCTTTCCGCGCTTGGTCCTGGTGGTTTAACACGGGAACGCGCGGGCTTTGAAGTTCGTGATGTTCACTATACACATTATGGCAGGCTTTGTCCCATTGAAACGCCGGAAGGACCGAACATTGGTCTCATTTCGTCGCTGACTACATTTGCAATCATTAATAAACTCGGGTTTATTGAAACGCCGTATCGTAAAGTCGTAAACGGCAGGGTAACCAAGGACATTGAATTCCTTTCAGCCGATGATGAAGAAAATTTTTCTGTAGCCCAGGCTAACGCACCCATTAAAGAAAACGGCGATTTTATCAATGAACAAGTTCTGGTCCGGTATCGGGCGGATTATCCGCTGGTATCACCTGAGGTCGTGGACTATATGGATGTGTCACCGAATCAAATGGTATCTGCTGCGGCATCGTTAATTCCGTTTCTGGAACATGATGATGCAAACCGCGCCTTGATGGGTTCAAACATGCAGCGACAATCTCTTCCATTGTTGAAGCCTGAAGCTCCGCTGGTGGGTACCGGCCTTGAAGAAAAAGTCGCCAGAGATTCGCGCGCAATGATCATCTGCAAACGCAGCGGCGTTGTGGAAAAAGTTTGTGCAACTGAAATTGTTGTGCGCACTGATGTTGGAGGCGAAAGTGAAGAGCTGGATATCGATGATTTGCTCGATTTTGATCATGGAGATGTCGATGTATATGAGCTGACAAAATTTAAGCGAACAAATCAGGATACATGCACCAACCAGATACCTATTGTCAAAAAAGGTGATGTTGTGAAAGCCGGGGACGTTCTGGCTGACGGATGCGCTACTGAAAATGGTGAACTGGCGTTGGGTAAAAATATTTTAGTAGCGTTTATGCCGTGGCGTGGCTACAATTTTGAAGATGCCATTGTGATTTCTGAACGAGTGGTACAGGAAGATGTTTACACATCAATTCATATCGAGGAACATGAACTTCAGGTTCGTGATACCAAGCGTGGCGAGGAAGAGTTGACCCGGGAGATTCCCAATATCAGTGAAGAAGCAACAAGAAATTTGGATGAAAACGGAATTGTTAGAGTCGGCGCTGAAGTACAGGACGGCGATATTTTGGTTGGAAAGGTTACTCCGAAAGGAGAAACCGACCCCACTCCTGAGGAGAAATTGCTCAAAGCTATTTTTGGAGAAAAAGCTGGTGATGTAAAAGATGCATCTTTGAAAGCCCCTACTGGTTTAAAAGGAATCGTCATCGATACCAAACTTTTCTCCAGAAAAAAGCGAGATTCAAAAACCAAAAGACAGGATAAAAAAGCAGTGGATCAGCTTGATCAATGGCTATCCGAAGAGAAACAAAGGATTAAAAAGCTGCGCGATAAAAAAATAATCAAAGTTTTGCAAAATCAAACATCTGTTGGTATCCGCGACTTGGAAACCGGACGAGTGGTTATTCGCGCTAAAGCTGTTTTGAAGAAGGAAAGTCTGAAAGATGTGGATTTCGATTCGCTGGATTTGGCACAGCCGTTGGTTGAAGATGCAGAGAAAAACGCCTTGGTCGCCCAGATATTGGAAAGATATTATACCAAGTTAGATTTAGTTGACGAAGAGTATGAAAATCGAAAATTTAAAATAACTGTCGGCGACGAACTTCCTCCGGGCATTGTGCAAATGGCAAAAGTCTATATCGCCAAAAAACGCAAATTAATGGTTGGTGATAAAATGGCAGGTCGCCACGGAAACAAGGGTGTAGTGGCAAAGATAGTCCCGATAGAAGATATGCCATTTTTGCCCGATGGCACACCGGTTGATATTATCCTCAATCCGCTGGGCGTGCCCTCTCGAATGAATTTGGGACAAATTATGGAAACCAATCTGGGATGGGCAGCTAAAATTTTAAACACCATGTATTCTACACCGGTTTTCGATGGTGCTGATCTGGAAGAGATTCAACAGGAAATGAAAAAAGCCGGCTTGCCCCCCAACGGTAAAACAATTTTATATGATGGACAAACAGGCGAACCTTTTGATACGACGGTAACTGTCGGTATTATTTACATTATGAAATTGTCACATCTTGTTGAAGATAAAATTCACGCCCGTTCGATCGGTCCATACTCTCTAATCACCCAACAGCCATTAGGTGGAAAAGCACAATTTGGCGGTCAGCGATTCGGAGAAATGGAGGTCTGGGCACTTGAAGCTTATGGGGCAGCCTACACTTTACAAGAGATTTTGACGGTTAAATCGGATGATGTCAAAGGTCGTTCCAAAGCCTATGAAGCGATCGTCAAAGGAGATTCTTTGCCCGAATCCGGTGTACCGGAATCGTTCAACGTATTGATTCGAGAATTAATGGGATTAGGATTGGATGTAGAGTTACTAAATATTAAACAAGACGAGGAATACTAACTCAATCGAAAATCCTTTCAAAGCTATTACACCATTAAATTTAAATAGATAAGAACAATATAGTTAGTTTTAGTCATAAACCTTGAAGGGAGGTTTTTCCCTAAGATGCTGTCAATTAAACCCGATATGACAATCAAACCACGTTTTAATGCAATTTCAATAAATTTATCTTCCCCTGATAAAATTCTGGAAAGATCATACGGGGAAGTGACAAAACCGGAGACCATTAATTACCGATCGTTCAAACCGGAAAAGGACGGTCTTTTCTGTGAAAAAATATTTGGCCCGGTTCGAGATTGGGAATGTCATTGCGGAAAATATAAGCGGATTCGATATAAGGGCATTATTTGCGACCGATGCGGAGTTGAAGTTACCATGAAAAGTGTCCGTCGTGAAAGAATGGGACACATTACTCTGGCAGTACCGGTTGTTCATATCTGGTATTGGAAATCGTTGCCCTCAAAGATTGGCTATGTTTTGGGTATCAGCATCTCCAATCTGGAAAAAATAATCTATTATGAGTCTTACGTGGTTATTCAACCCGGAAAGTCCGGCTTAAAAGAAAAAGACTTGATCAATGAAGATGAGTATTTTAAAATTTTGAGTGACTACCCGGAAGTCAATGAGGATGTTGAAGATGAAAAAGATCAATTCATTGTAAAAATTGGCGGAGAAGCAATTCTGGAGTTACTCAAACGGGTTGATATCGACAAGCTTTCTGAAGAATTGCGTTATCAGTCTCAGGTCGATTCTTCCATTCAACGCAAAAATGAAGCTTTGAAACGACTAAAGGTTATCGAAGCTTTCAAACGCAGCCAACTTTTCAAACAGAACCGACCCGAGTGGATGATCATGTCAATTATTCCGGTAATTCCTCCAGAGCTGAGACCGTTAGTACCGCTGGAAGGAGGCCGCTTTGCAACATCGGATTTGAACGATCTTTATCGTCGGGTCATCATTCGTAATAATCGTTTAAAAAAGTTGCTTGAAATTAAGGCGCCGGAAGTTATTTTACGCAATGAAAAGCGAATGCTGCAGGAAGCTGTCGATTCATTATTCGATAATGGCAGAAAGGCAGCGGCGGTTCGTTCGGATGGAAACCGTGCACTAAAATCGTTGTCAGATACCCTGCGCGGCAAACAGGGACGTTTTCGACAAAATTTGCTTGGTAAACGAATCGATTATTCGGGACGATCAGTGATTGTTGTGGGACCTGATCTGAAAATGCACGAATGCGGACTTCCCAAAGAGATGGCGCTGGAACTATTCAAACCATTTGTAATACGCAAACTGGTTGAACGAAATCTTGTTAAAACTGTCAAAAGCGCCAAAAAGTTGGTTGAAAAACGCGGCAATGAAGTCTGGCAGATTCTTGAGGAGATTATTGAGAATCATCCGATTATGCTCAATCGTGCGCCTACCCTCCATCGACTGGGAATTCAAGCGTTTCAACCAGTATTGATTGAAGGTAAAGCCATTCAAATTCACCCATTGGTGTGTGCTGCATTTAATGCGGATTTTGATGGCGATCAAATGGCGGTTCATATCCCGTTATCGTTCTATTCGCAAATTGAGACGCGGCTATTAATGCTGTCGACGCACAACATCCTGTCGCCATCGAATGGACGACCGGTGTCGGTACCGAGTCAGGATATTGTGCTTGGCTGTTACTATTTGACCAAAAGCAAGGCTGGCGATCTCGGAGAAAATAAATTATTCTCCTCGCAGGATGAAGTGTTGATTGCTTATGAGAACAAAGCGGTTGGTTTGCATGCCAAAATTAAGGTCAAAATTGACGGTGAGTTTGTTGAAACCACCACCGGTCGGATCATGTTTAATCAAATTATACCCGATGGTTTGCCATTTGTCAATGAACTTTTAACAAAGAAGCGTATCGAAGATATCGTGGCAAATATTTACGCCAAAATGGGGAATTTACGCACTGCCCAATTTTTAGATGAGATTAAATCGCTCGGTTTTTATTATGCGATGAAGGGCGGCATTACCATTGGCTTGGCGGATGTTGTGACGCCTGATGAGAAGCCTGATATTTTAGAAAATGCGAAAAAAGCTGTTGAAAAGATAATGGACCAATACGCCAATCAGATTATTACTGATGGTGAACGATATAATAAAATTATTGATATTTGGACCCACACCACCAATCAGGTTGCAGAAACCATGTGGGAACGTTTGAAAAAAACTGAACATGGTTTTAATCCGATTTATATGATGGCAGACTCTGGCGCCAGAGGATCGCGAGAACAAATCCGTCAGCTGGCTGCCATGCGTGGGCTGATGGCAAAACCACAGAAAAAAATGACCGGAGAAATGGGCGAAATTATCGAAAATCCCATTACCGCGAATTTTAAAGAAGGTCTTTCGGTGTTGGAATATTTTATTTCAACGCACGGGGCGCGTAAGGGATTAGCTGATACTGCGCTCAAAACCGCAGATGCCGGCTATTTAACGCGCCGACTGGTGGATGTTGCTCATGATGTCATTATTACTGAAAGGGATTGCAGCACCATCATGGGGTTAAGGATCGGTGATTTAAAAGAAGGCGAAGAGGTCATCGAACCCCTGCGGGATCGAATAATTGGGCGAATTGCTGCTGAAGATGTGTTTGATGATGACGGAAACGTCCTGGTGGAATCCGGTCAGATGATTAATGAAGATGAAGCTGAGAATATTTATAACGCCGGTATTGAAAAGGTTAATATCCGGTCGGTGTTAACTTGTGAAGCCCGGCGAGGGGTATGCGCTCTATGTTATGGCAGAAATTTGGCGACAGGTAAAATTGTCAATATTGGTGAAGCTGTCGGGGTTATGGCAGCTCAGTCTATCGGCGAGCCTGGTACTCAGCTAACATTACGAACCTTTCACATTGGCGGCACTGCAGCTCGTATCGCTGCTCAATCTCAAGCCACTGCCAAACAGGAAGGGCGAATTTTCTACGAGAATTTGAAATATGTTGAAAATCAAAGTGGAGATTATGTCGCCATTGCCCGTAACGGACAGATTAAACTCAAGGATGAAGAAAACCGTGTCTTATCCGTTTATATTGTGCCTTATGGCGCTACCGTTGTCGTAAAGAATGAACAACAGGTAAAACGCGGGGAAATCCTCTTTCAGTGGGATCCGTACATTACCGGTATTTTGTCGTTTCATTCAGGATATGTTAAATTTTCGGATATTATTGAAAACGTCACCTATCGTGAAGAGGCTGATGAAGCAACCGGATTTAAGCAGCGCGTGGTTATTGAATCGCGAGATCGAAGTTTAAGTCCTCAAATCAAAATTATTGACGAAAAGGGAACTGAGCTAAGTTCATATATTTTACCAGTACGCGCTTCAATTCAGGTAAAAGATGGCGATTACGCTCATGCCGGAGATCCGCTGGTAAAGATACCCCGTGAGATGTCAAAAACGAGAGACATTACCGGTGGGTTGCCAAGGGTGGCTGAGCTATTCGAAGCCCGTCGCCCCAAAGACCCCGCGATCGTCAGCGAAATTGAAGGAATTGTGCAATTTGGTGAAATTCGCCGAGGTGTCCGCAAGCTAACTGTCACTTCGCGAGACGGACAGGAAGAAAAAATATATCAGATACCTTATGGTAAGCACATCCTGGTGCATGACAAAGATTTTGTCGAAGCTGGTGAAAAGTTATGCGAGGGGTCGGTCGTTCCTCACGACATTCTCAATATTAAGGGCGCCAATAGTGTTCAGGAGTATCTGGTTAATGAAATTCAGGAGGTTTATCGACTGCAAGGGGTGCGAATTAATGACAAACACATTGAGGTGATTGTCCGTCAGATGCTGCAGAAAGTAAAAATTGAAGACCCGGGCGACACCCTTTATTTGCCTAATGACAATGTCGATAGAATTACTTTTCAATTGGAAAACAACCGAATTCGCAGCAAAGTCGTTATTACGGACGCCGGAGATTCGAGCTTCAAAGTGAATCAACTGGTTGACCGAAGCGATTTCGAAAAAATCAACCAAAAGCTTACAAAAGCAAAAAAGGCACAGGCTAAATCGAGACCAGCACAACCGGCATCGTTTCAACCATTGCTGTTAGGGATTACTAAAGCATCGCTAACCACTGAAAGTTTTATTTCGGCAGCGTCTTTCCAGGAGACAACGCGTGTGCTTACTGATGCATCAATCGAGGGTAAGGTTGATCGTTTGCGAGGTATGAAAGAAAACGTGGTGATGGGAAATCTTATCCCGGCAGGAACAGGTTTGATCAAGTACAAGGATCTTCACGTGCTGTGGCCTCTCGGAGATGAAGCAGAAGAGGAGAGTGTGGCTTTAGAGACGGTTGAGGGACCTCTAGAGTCGTGATATTGATGAAAAAAAATGACAGTTGGTTAAAAAAAGTATTGCTATTTTTGATATTTTTATTTATATTAAATTTTTCCAAAAAATACGGAGATTCAAATTGCCGACGATTAATCAGTTAGTTAGATTCGGACGAAAACGAGTAACGAAAAAGACCTCCGCCCCTGCGTTGGCCGGGTCGCCTCAAAAACGAGGTGTTTGTACACGAGTTTATACCACAACTCCTAAAAAGCCGAACTCAGCGCTGCGAAAAGTTGCCAGGGTGCGATTAAGCAATGGATTTGAGGTTACAGCGTATATTCCCGGTGAAGGGCATAATTTGCAAGAGCATTCGATAGTTCTTATTCGTGGAGGTCGTGTCAAAGATCTTCCAGGGGTTCGCTATCATATTATTCGTGGAGTTTTGGATACTGCAGGAGTACAAAACAGGAACCAGAGCCGGTCAAAATACGGAACCAAAAAGAAGAAAAGTTAATTAACGATCAAATCGACTGAATAAAACTATGCCAAGAAGAAAAAGAGTTGCTGAGCGAGAAGTTTTGCCTGATCCCAAATACAACCGTGTTGTAGTAACAAAGTTCATTAACGGAATTATGGGACGCGGCAAGAAAAGTGTTGCAGAGAAGATTTTTTATAATGCTTTAGAAAAAATCGAAACAAAGACCGGAAATAACGGATTAGATGTTTTTAATAAAGCATTAGAGAGTGTGAAGCCTGTGCTTGAAGTCAAATCGCGTCGCGTTGGCGGAGCAACCTATCAAGTACCAATTGAGGTCAGTGAACGACGTCGGCAGGCTTTGGCGATTCGATGGATCATTAGCTATGCTAAAGGTCGCAATGATAAAACCATGGCTGACAAACTCTCCGCCGAATTAATCGCTGCATCGAATAATGAAGGACCGTCAATTAAAAAGCGTGAAGACACGCATAAGATGGCAGAAGCGAATAAAGCGTTTGCACATTTCAGATGGTGATAAAAATTATTTGAACGGCTTTACCAAGCTAAATAAAATCAGCAAATCGAGGTTAAAAGAAAATCTTCTCCACAACTTTAGGGAGAAAAGAGATTTTTTATAAATCTCTCTAATCTGTTCGGTGGAGTTTTTTATGTCAGGAAATGATAATCTTGAGATGATCCGCAACATCGGAATCATGGCGCATATTGACGCGGGAAAAACAACCACCACCGAGCGTGTTCTTTACTATACTGGAAAAGTTCATCGAATGGGTGAGGTTGACGAAGGCACCGCAACCATGGACTGGATGGAGCAGGAAAAAGCGCGTGGCATTACCATCACGGCTGCGGCAATCAGTTGCAGTTGGAAACAGCATCAGATCAATATTATCGACACGCCGGGTCATGTTGATTTTACCGTCGAAGTCGAAAGGTCTTTGCGAGTATTGGATGGAGCAGTGGCGGTTTTTTGCGGCGTTGGAGGTGTCGAGCCGCAATCTGAAATGGTCTGGCGACAGGCGGATCGTTATAAAATACCGAGAGTCTGTTTTATCAACAAACTGGATCGTGTGGGCGCCGATTTTTTTATGGCGGTTGAGATGATCAAAACACGGCTTATGGCGCGACCACTGATTCTTCAATTGCCAGTGGGCAGGGAAGAGCAGTTCAAAGGTATGATCGACCTGATTTCGATGCAGTATTTACATTTCAACGATGAAACACTTGGCGCTGTATTTGAGGAAAGAGAAATTCCGGAAGAATATATCGAACAATCGAAAACATTTCGAGAAAAACTATTAGAAACACTGTCAGAATTTGACGACGGAATTTTAGAGAAATACCTTGAAGCAAAGCCTGTCGGGCAATCAGAGATCGTAGCTGCCATCAGAAAGGCGACTCTGAAAGTCAAACTAACTCCTGTTCTTTGTGGCTCTGCCCTGAAAAATAAAGGCGTGCAAAAGCTTTTAGATGCTATCATTAACTATTTGCCATCTCCGCTCGATGTTCCACCGATTCAGGGGGTGAATCCAAAGACGGAAAAAGTTGAAATCAGAAAAGTTTCAGATGACGAAAAGTTTTGTGCATTAGCTTTTAAGATCACCAGTGATCCGTATGTTGACAGGTTGACTTACATCAGAATATATTCCGGTGTGATGGCTGTCGGGCAAAGTGTTTATAACTCGAATACTCAAAAGCATGAGCGGGTTGGTCGAATATTGATGATGTCGTCCAATAAACGTCAGGATTTGAAGGAAACGCGAACCGGTGATATCGTTGCTGTTGCAGGATTGCGAAATACAAAGACGGGGCATACATTAAGCGATTTCAAACATCCGATCGTACTGGAAAGTATGGTGTTCCCAGAGCCGGTAGTATCAATAGCGATTGAACCCAAGACAAAGGCTGATGAAAAAAAATTGGCCAGTTCTTTGCAAAAATTAGCCGATGAAGATCCGACCTTTCTGGTGACCATCAATGAAGAAACCGGGCAAACCATAATTTCAGGGATGGGGGAGCTTCATCTTGACATTTTAGTAGATCGGTTGACAAAAGAATTTAGAGTACAGGCGAATGTTGGAAAGCCGCAGGTTGCATACAAAGAATCGATAACCCAAACCTCAACCGGCAAGGGACGCTTTTTAAAACAAATCGCCGGTAAAACTCAGTTCGCTGAAGTCGTTTTGGAGGTTATCCCTAATAAAAGTGGCAAGGGATTTGAGTTTGAGAACCTCGTTTCCACAACCCATATTCCGCCCTTGTTTATCAGTCCGATTAAACAGGGAATAAAGGAAGCAATGTTCGGCGGTGTGCTGCTCGGTTATCCGGTTATCGATGTCGTTGTAAAATTAATAAACGGCGTTTATTCGGAGCAGGAATCAACAGAGCTGGCTTTTAAAATTGCCAGTTCGATGGCTTTCAGAGAGGCAACTGAAAAGGCTCGGCCGGTTCTTCTTGAGCCGATCATGTCGGTAGAGGTGATGACGCCAGATGAATATCTGGGAGAAATAGTAAATTTTTTGAATTCAAAACGTGCAAAGATTAATAACATACAGAAACGTTTAAGTTTACAGGTTATATCAGCAACAGTTCCGTTAAGCGAAATGTTTGGCTATACCACCACATTGAGATCGCTGACGCAAGGACGCGCCACTCACTCAATGCAATTTTTATATTATAAACAATTACCTGCTGAAAAAACTGAACAAATGTTTGCAGGGAGCTATCGATTTTAACTAAGAACGATTTGAAAAGATTCTAATTACGGAGGTTTTCAGTCATGGCGAAAGCAAAATTTGAACGCACAAAGCCGCATGTGAATATAGGAACAATTGGTCACGTTGATCATGGGAAGACCACACTGACAGCCGCCATCACCATGTATTTGGCGAACAAGGGTCAGGCGAGCGTTAAGAAGTATGAAGAGATTGATAACGCTCCCGAGGAGAAGGCGCGCGGCATAACCATTAACACGGCTCATGTTGAATATGAGACTGCGAATCGTCACTACGCCCATGTTGATTGTCCGGGGCACGCTGATTACATCAAGAACATGATCACCGGAGCGGCTCAGATGGACGGTGCGGTATTGGTTGTATCGGCGGCAGATGGTCCCATGCCTCAGACGCGCGAGCACATTTTGTTAGCGCGCCAGGTGAATGTTCCGTCGATCGTGGTTTACATGAACAAGACGGATCAGGTAGATGATCCGGAGTTGCTGGAGTTAGTGGAATTGGAGTTGCGCGAGTTGTTGAGTGTCTATGAATTTCCCGGCGATGAGATTCCGATCGTCAAAGGCAGCGCCTTAAAGGCGATGGATAAAGGAGTTGCCGGAGATTTTGCAGGACCAGAGTGGGATTCGGTAGTGGAGTTGCTGGACGCGATTGACAATTACATTCCGACTCCGGAGCGCGACAAGGACAAGCCGTTTTTGATGCCGGTTGAGGATGTCTTTTCGATTACTGGTCGCGGTACGGTTGGCACGGGTCGCATCGAGCGCGGCACGATCAAGGTTGGCGAGGAAGTGGAGATAGTTGGCATGGGCACCAAGCGCAAGACGGTCTGCACCGGTGTTGAAATGTTTCGGAAGCTTTTGGATCGCGGCGAAGCAGGCGACAATGTAGGTTTGTTGTTGCGCGGTGTTGATAAGGAAGATCTGGTACGTGGTCAGGTGGTAGCGGCAGTGGGTTCGATAACGCCACACACCAAGTTCAAGGGCGAAGTTTATGTATTGAAGAAAGAGGAAGGCGGTCGTCACACGCCGTTTTTCAATGGATATCGTCCGCAGTTTTATTTTCGGACCACCGACGTGACCGGCTCGATTCAGCTTCCTGAAGGAATCGAGATGGTGATGCCTGGCGACAATGTGAACATGGATGTCGAATTGATCACGCCGATCGCGATGGAGACCGGTTTGCGTTTTGCGATTCGCGAGGGTGGTCGTACTGTTGGCGCCGGAGTGGTTACGGAAATTATTGAATAATTGATCTCGTTTGAATGATATTCGTACTTGAAAAGTTGGAGTAATAATTTATGGCTGGGCAAAAAATTCGAATTAAATTAAAAGCCTATGATCATCGTTTAGTTGACAAGTCGACCGATAAAATTATCAGAACGGCAAAAGCAACTGGTGCAAACATTTCCGGACCGATTCCACTTCCGACGCGGCGGAGTGTTTATACTGTTTTAAGATCGCCACATGTCGATAAAAAATCGCGTGAACAGTTTGAAACCCGGATTCACAAACGATTGATCGATATTATCAATTCGAATCCTAAAACAGTGGACGCCCTAATGAAGCTCGAGCTGCCGGCTGGCGTTGATGTAGAAATCAAAGTTTGATAGTCGAAAAGATTCTTTTTTTTGTCCAGTAAATTCATCTAACTGAAATCCACTGATAGTTAGATCGATTGATCAGCATAACCAAAAAATAATGATAAGAGCAAATGACAGGTATAATCGGTAAAAAAATTGGAATGACCCGGGTGTTTGATAAAACAGGGCAAAGAATTGTTGTGACTGTGATTCAGGCGGGACCGTGTTACGTTACTGAAGTCAAAACCAAAGATATACATGGCTATGATGCTGTGCAATTGGGTTTTGATGAAAAAAGGGAGAAGGTGACAACAGCGCCCTTGAGAGGAATTTTTAAAAAAGCCGGTGTGAAACCTCTTCGCGTGTTAAAAGAATTTCAAGCATTTAAGGCAGAGTCTCCTCTGAAATTGGGAGATGCGGTTAAGGTCGATGTGTTTGAAGAAGGGGATCAGGTTTCGGTTACGGGGGTATCAAAAGGTCGGGGTTTTGCCGGCACAGTCAAGCGACATGGTTTTGGCGGCGGTCCCAAAACGCACGGACAAAGTAACCGCCATCGAGCGCCAGGTTCAATAGGACAGTCTTCCTATCCCTCGCGGGTGTTTAAGGGTATAGGAATGCCCGGAAGAATGGGCGGCAAGAAGGTGACTGTTAAAAATTTAAACATTGTCAAAGTTGACAAGGAAAAGGACTATCTTCTGATAGAAGGTGCAGTTCCGGGGCATATTAATAATTATGTTTTCATTAATAAGCAATAATCGAATAACATCATTTACAGATTAATTGGAATATTGAACATGGAATTAGAGGTTTTTAAAACTGACGGAATACCTTCGGGAAATAAAGTTGAGCTTTCAAAGACCATTTTTGAGGCAAAACCTAATGATCATTTGATTTATCAAGCAGTGCGCAGCCAGATGACAAACCAACGTCAGGGCACGGTAGCGACAAAAAATCGATCACAGGTTCGAGGCGGTGGTAGAAAACCCTGGCGGCAGAAGGGAAGAGGGACAGCGCGTGTTGGCACAATTCGCTCTCCGTTATGGGCAGGCGGTGGTCGAATTTTTGGACCACAACCGCGGGATTTGAAAATGAAGTTGACCAAAAAGATGAAAAAGCTGGCTCGAATTTCTGCCTTCTCTTATAAAGCCAACCAAAATCAAATCATGTTGCTTGAAGATGTCCAGATCGAAACCCCGAAGACCAGAGAATTATTTCAAATTCTGAAGAACTTGAACCTCGATGGTAAAAAAACATTATTGCTGTTAAATAACATCGATGAGAATGTTCTGCGTTCAGGGAGAAATATTCCGAATTTGACAATTCGTTTGGCAGCGGATACTTCTACTTATGATATTCTCAACTGCGAAGTTTTGCTTATTGAAAAAGACGCACTTGATAAAATTACTGAGGTCTGTACCTTATGAAGAAAGATTACGAAATATTAGTCTATCCGATATTAACGGAGAAAATGCTAAAACTGCAGGAGTCCCGGAGAAAATATGCTTTTAAGGTTAGCCCGAACGCTAACAAGATTCAGGTAAAAATCGCTGTACAGAGTCGTTTTGATGTAACGGTTGAAAATGTGCACATGATAAACGTTAAAGGGAAGTCCAAACAGATGAACACCCGACGTGGTATTACGCGAGGGAGGCGTTCGGATTGGAAAAAAGCAATTATTACATTGAAAGAAGGCGATGCTATTAATTTCTTTGAGGGAAACGCGTAATTTAATGATAGCTGATTATGGTTTTGGAGAATAAACAAAATGCCAGTCAAACATTTTAAACCCACAACACCGACACTGAGATTCAAGACGGTTTCCACCTTTGAAGAGATCACAACCGACAGTGCTGAGTCTTCATTGATTGCGCCGTTGAAAAAGAAGGGCGGTAGAAACCACGCTGGTCGCATTACAGTTCGAAGACGCGGTGGCGGACATAAACGCGCTTATCGGATCATCGATTTTAAACGCGATAAGATCGATGTACCAGCAAAAGTTGCAACCATCGAATATGATCCGAATCGTTCTGCGAGAATTGCACTGCTGAATTATGCAGATGGTGAAAAGCGCTACATTTTAGCTCCGAACGGTTTGAAAGTGAATGATGTTATTATTTCTGCTGAGAAGGCTGAAATCAAGGTCGGGAACTGCATGTTATTGAAGAATATTCCGTTGGGATCAGTGGTGCATAATATTGAAACGAAGATCGGTAAGGGTGGTCAAGTTGCCCGCAGCGCCGGCGCTTATGCACAGTTGGTCGCCAAAGAGGGTAAATACGCTCAGTTAAGAATGCCATCTGGTGAAGTGAGAATGGTTTTATTAGGGTGCCGGGTAACTTTGGGACAAGTCGGCAATCTGGATCATGAAAACATTACCATTGGTAAAGCCGGAAAAAGCCGTTGGTTGGGCCGTCGTCCAAAAGTCCGCGGCGTTGCCATGAACCCGGTCGATCATCCGATGGGTGGCGGAGAAGGCAAATCCTCCGGTGGCAGACATCCCTGCACGCCCTGGGGGAAAATTACCAAAGGTTTGAAAACGAGAAAGAAAAAAAGTTCAGATTCATTAATCTTAAAAAAACGGAAAACTAAATAGGTTTATCATCTATGGCAAGATCGATTAAAAAAGGACCCTTTGTTGATTCGAAACTGTTGAAAAAAATTCAGGGATTGAACGAAATTAATCAAAAAAAGGTCGTGAAAACCTGGGCTCGCAGATCAACAATCACACCTGAATTTGTAGGCCACACCGTGGCAATTCATAATGGTAATAAATTTATCCCGGTTTTTATTAATGAAAATATGGTCGGGCATAAATTAGGTGAGTTTTCTCCAACAAGAATTTTCCGAGGTCATCCCGGGACAAAAGCTGAAAAAGCTTCAAGAATGAAAAAATAGGTTTGAGGAATATTGTAAATGGAAGCAAAAGCTACAAATAAACATATTAGTACTTCGCCCAGAAAGATGAGGTTATTAATTGATCTTATTAGAGGTGAATCAGTTGATAAAGCGTTAGAAATTCTTCATTTTAATCCGAAACATGCGTCAAAAGATGCGGAAAGAGTTTTGCGCTCCGCAGTTTCAAATCTTTATAACAAAGATGAAGAATCTAGACATGAAACATCTGATCTTTATATAAAAGACTGTCTCTTATACACATCTCCGAGCCCACGAGA
>OMKS01001669.1_pt1 | contig 19560 bp, 16 predicted proteins | sample 1674721 | NCBI WGS metagenome assembly OMKS01 (sample SAMN06264996, study PRJEB25208) | sediment metagenome | isolation source: hot spring sediment | place: USA: California | collected 2014-09-02
TTTACCTCGTTTCCCCAGCTGGTTCTTTTTGTTCCCATGATTTTATACGGCTGAAAAAGGAATTGGGTTTCGTATAAGTATCTTTTTTGAAATTTTTAGAGGCGGGAGATAGCCACTTGAGGTTGTTCCCCGCCTCTTTTTGTTTTTTTATGCCGCGGAAAGTGATTGACCAATTTTCTAACGAATAGTGAAAAAAAATTAAAGTAATACGAAGGGTAAAACGCTTGACATTTCGGGGCGCTGGTTTTAATGTTCTCCTGCCTGCGGGAAATTTAAAATTATAAATTACAATCGTCTGTGCTATGAAGGAAAGAAAACGTATTGTTGTTACCGGCATGGGAACAATAAACGCCGTTGCCGGAAATGTTGCCGATTTTAAACAGGCGCTTCAGGACGGCATTTGCGGTATTGGGCCGCTGGATCTTTTTGACACGAGAGAATTTCGCACAAAAAACGGCGGACAGATAAAAGATTTTTCCCCACGCGACTACATACCCAGCCAATATTCATTAAAAAGAATGTCGCGCGCCGATCAGCTTTCTTTTTCCGCCGTGTTGGAAGCGCTACGAGATGCGGGGCTGTACCCTTTGCCTATGGAATTACAGGAAGAAATGGGAGTGGCCATTGGCGGCGGTTCCGGCGGTCTTTTTGAGGCAGAAAATTTTTACGGCAATTTACTGAATAAGGGTGCTTCCCGCTCCAGGTTTTCCGCGCTCTCCAGTATTTATTGCGCTTCTTCCGCCGACCGGATTGCCTCCTCGTTTGGTTTAGCCGGCCCCAAAACAACATTTATGACTGCCTGCTCCGCTGGCGGCACGGCTCTGGGCTACGCAAGGGACTTGATTGTTAGCAATCACGCGTCGATTATGCTGGCCGGCGGCGTGGAACCAATGTGTCGCATCACCTACGCGGCCTTCAACGCCCTGCAATCCGTGGAACCGGATGTCTGCCGTCCCTTTGACCGCGACCGGGCCGGGCTTTCTCTGGGCGAGGCGGCGGCGATAATGGTGCTGGAGCCTTTAGGCGAAGCGCTGGCGCGCGGGGCAAAAATTTACGCCGAAATTTTGGGTTATGGCATTTCCTGCGATTCTTTTCATATGACCGCCCCGGATGAAAAAGCTTCGGGCGCTGTTCGTTCTATGCAGGCCGCTTTAAAAGACGCTGATCTTTCTCTTGACGATATTGATTACATCAACGCGCACGGCACTGCCACACCGGTTAATGATCTGACAGAGACAAAGGCAATAAAAGAAGTGTTCGGCCGTCGCGCGTATAAAATTCCCGTAAGTTCCACAAAGTCCATGCACGCGCATACTCTGGGCGCGGCCGGCGCCCTGGAAGGTATCGTCAGCGTGCTGGCGCTGCAAAATGGCTTTATTCCTCCCACAATCAATTATTCAAAACAGGATCCGCAATGTGACCTTGATTACGTTACTGAAGGAGCGCGCAAAGCAAATTTGCGCGCGGTGCTTTCCAATTCGTTTGCCTTTGGCGGCAATAACACCACGGTTATCTTCGGCAAATATTCTGAAAGAGGCGCGCGAAATGGTTGAAAAATCAAAGTGGGACATGAAAAAGCGGGTTGTGGTCAGCGGGCTGGGTATGGTTACGCCTTTGGGTGTCGGGAAAGATGAGTTTTGCCAGCGGCTTTTTGGCGGCGAATGCGGTATTGGTGAGATAAAAGCATTTGATACTAAAGATTTTACCTCACATCTCGGCGCGGAAGTGACGAACTTTTCACCGCGAGATTTTATTTCTGTAAAAAATCTGCGACGGATGGATAAAATATCGCCCATGGCGGTAGCCGCGGCGCGTCTCGCGCTGGAAGATGCGAAAATACAAGTTACTGTAGAGAACAGAGACCGTATCGGTATTATTCTGGGCACCGCTTTCGGCGCGACGGATGTGACGTTGCAATTTGCCGAAAATCTGCTGGCGCAGGGGCCGGCGGCGGTAAATCCTATTTTGGTTCCCAATACGGTAATGAACGCGCCTGCCGGACATGCTTCGATAGAGTTGGGTTTTCGTGGCGTGAACACAACGGTTACGCATTATGCTGTTTCGGCGGAAATTGCTATTTCTTATGCTGCCGCGGAAATTCGCCGCGGCACGGCGGATTTCATTCTGGCTGGTGGAGTGGATATCCTGTCAAAATTTTACTATGAATCGCTTGCCCGCTTTCATGCGTTATCTCCTGCGGGAGGTGGCACGGAAGGCAGCATGCCCTTTGATGAGACGCGCAACGGATTTGTTGCCGGAGAAGGCTGCGGCATAGTGTGTTTGGAAAGTATGGAATCAGTGAAGCAGCGCGGCAGTGATTATTACTGTGAAATCAAAGGTTTTGGCCTAGGATCATCCATTTGTGGTCCTACACAGTGGCCGCGTGAATCCGCGGGAGTTGAAAAAGCAGTTACCCGCGCTTTAAAAAATTCGGAAGTTACTGCTGCCGAGATAGACGCTGTTTACGCCGCGGCCAACGGCGGCAAAGATTTAGACGCTGCTGAAGCTCAAGCTTATGAAAAATTATTTACGGAGAACAGAAATAAACCCTCTATAACGGCAATAAAAGGCGCCTTGGGCGAAAGTTTTTCCGGCGGCGGCCTGCGCGCCTGCGCGCTGGCATTATCAATAAAGGAAAAACTGCTGCCTCCAACGGTAGGTTTGATTAAGCCCGCATTTCCTTTAAAATATGTTATAAGCGAACAGAGAAAAGTAAATATTAAAAATGCTCTGCTTTCCGGCATTTCCTTTGGCGGAACCTATGCTTGTCTGGTTTTTTCCGGACGTGGTGATTAAGGAGAATATAAAATTGAATATTGGTGAATGGATAACAAAGCGAGCAATAATTCATCCGAATAAGCCTTTCCTTGCGGAAAACAACAAAACGCTGTCGAACCGCCACTTCAATGAGCAGGTTAATAAAACCGCCCATGCGCTGAATGATTTGGGGATTGCCAAGGGAGACCGCGTAGCCCTTCTGATGTCTAATTGCTCCGAGTTTCTGGAATTATTTTTTGCCTGCGCTAAAACGGGCACGATTATGGTGCCGCTCAATTTCCGTCTGGCCGTTCCCGAGCTTGTCTATATTTTAAAGGATTCCGAACCGGCGGTGCTGATTTATTCCGCGGAATTTGCGGATAAAGTGCAAGAAATTAGAAAATCATCGCTTTCCGTAAAACAGTATATTGGTCACGGCCGTGATTTGGTCGAAGGGGACAGAAAGTTGATTGATTTTGTCGATTCCGTATCCGAAAGAGGAGTGTTGCATACGGCGGAGGTTGATTTGCCGGATCCGCTTTTTATCATGTATACTTCCGGCACAACAGGTGATCCCAAGGGCGCGGTATTAACTCATCAGAATATCTTGTTCGGAGCGATTCATTCACTTTTGGGCTACGGGGTTGACCGCTCTTACAAGTCGCTCGTGGTCGCGCCGCTTTTTCATATCGGCGCGCTGGCCGCTTCCGTAACGCCGATTGTCTATGCCGGAGGAAGCTTGGTTATCAGCAGTTTTTATAACGCTTCCGATGTGCTCAAAACCATCTGCCGGGAAAAAATAAATTATATGTTTGCCGTACCGGTGATGTTTCAGATGATGGCCGAGGTGCCCGAATGGAAGGATGCTGACTTGTCGCATGTGCGCTTTTTTATTTCCGGTGGCGCGCCGATTCCTCTGCCGGTGATTAAAAAATATCAACAGGAAAAAGGCGTAGGCTTTGTTCAGGGTTACGCGCTTACGGAAACCGGACGCCTTACTTCGCTGGATCTGGATGATTCCATAAACAGAGCCGGCTCGGTTGGAAAGGAAGTGTTTCACGTAAATCTGCGTATAGTGGATGAACAGGGCAGAGACCTGCCTTCCAACTCAACCGGAGAAATCATTGTGCAAGGACCCAATGTTTTCGCGGGGTACCGGCGCAAAGGGGGAACAATCGTTTCCGCTTTGAAAAACAACTGGTTCCATACCGGCGATATGGGGATGCGCGATGATGACGGTTTTATTTATATTGTAGGTAGAAAAGTGGAGATGATTATTTCGTCCGGCGAGAATATTTATCCGGCGGAAGTGGAACGGGCGATCCAGTCGCTGCCCCAGGTTAAGGAAGCGGCAGTAGTCGGAATGCCGGATAAAAAAAGAGGAGAAGTAGTGGCGGCCTATGTAATTTTGAAAAAAGAACAACAGCTTTCCGAGAATGAAATAATAGCTTCCCTGTCTGATAAAATTGCTTATTATAAAATTCCCAGGAAGATAATCTTCGTTGAAGATTTTCCCCGTAATCAATCGGGAAAGGTATTGAAAAGAATTTTGAAAAAACGTCTTGAAGAAATTTCCTCCTAGGCGTATCCTGTTTTTTCTTTTTTTTATATTTTGTTTGAGATGAATGATTTGAAATGGAAATAGTCCCTTACCAGGAAGAACACATAATTTTTCGCGAAGGCTTCAGCCGGTTTCTGGCCAAAGAAGTCCTTCCGCACATAGAAGAATGGGAAGAAGACGGCATTGTGCCGCGTTGGGCGTGGAAGAAACTCGGCGCGCAAGGTTATCTGTGCACTGCCGTTCCCGCCGAATACGGCGGGCAGGGAGCGGATTTTCTTTTTTCCGCAATTCTGATAGAAGAGATGGCCCGGGCTAATTTTTACGGCCTGTCCGCGCGCCTGCACAGCGATGTGGTCGTGCCTTATATAGTGCAATTTGCCACCGAGGGGCAGAAGATAAAATATCTGCCCGGTTGCGTCAGCGGGGAAATACTTACGGCCATTGCGATGTCGGAGCCGCAGGCCGGCTCTGACGTAGCGGGAATAAAGACAACTGCGGTCGCGGATGGAAATTATTTTATTCTCAACGGGCAGAAAACTTTCATCAGCAACGGCATTAACTGCGATCTGGTGATTGTCGCGGCCAAAGATCCGAAAGAAATTAATCCTCATGCCGCCGTGGATTTGTTTCTGGTGGATGCGGGGACGCCAGGTTTTCAAAAAGGGAAAAAGTTGAAAAAAATCGGCTGGCGCAGCCAGGATACGGCGGAAATTTTCTTTACCGATTGTCGCATTCCCAAAGGAAACCGTTTGGGTGAAAAGGGAACAGGTTTTAAAAAATTGATGACTAATTTACAGCAGGAACGCTTGATTTGCACACTGGGCGCGCAAACAGCTGCTGAGTTCATGCTGGAGGAAACTATACGTTACTGCCGCCAGCGGGAAGTTTTTGGCAAGACTTTAAGTGCTTATCAGAACACGCAGTTTGCGCTGGCAGAAATGGCCGCGGAGGTAAAAATTGGCCGCACTTTTATTGATAAATTAATTGTGGAGCATTGGCAGAAAAATACGGTAGTTACTGATGTTTCCATGTCGAAATTCTGGATTACCGAAATGGCTTGTCGCGTGGCGGACCGCTGTCTGCAGCTTTTCGGCGGTTATGGTTATTGCGAGGAGTTCCCTATTGCCCGCGCCTGGCGCGATATCCGGGTCACGCGAATTCTGGCCGGTTCAAACGAAATAATGAAAATGATTGTGGGTAGAGAAATATTAAAGTAAATATATTAAAGAGGAGAAATGAAATTTAAATTGATTTATCCCATATGGGAAAAACTGGACAGGCAAACAAGATTCACGCTGCCGCCGCACGGACCGGTGGTTATGGCCGCGGCTCTGCCGGATCACGTTGACGTGGATTTTATTGACGAAAACGTGCAGGAAATAAATTTTGATGATGCCGTTGATTTTGTCGGCATTTCGATGATGCTGACCGCGCAGATTAAGCGCGGCTGGGAGATTGCCGCTATTTTCCGCAAAAAAGGAATCAAGGTGATTTTCGGCGGTATCGCCACGATGCTGCACGCCGAAGAGATGCAAGAACACGCCGACTCCGTTTTTTTGGGAGAAGTCGAGGGAAGGCTGGAGCAGGTTTTTGAAGATTTTAAGCAAAACAGGCTGAAAAAAGTCTACGATTACATGCACGATTTTCCGCCGATTGAAAACGTGGGAACAGCCCGGCGCAGTATTTTAAAAAGGGACATGTATAATTATCGTGGCGTGCAGATGGTCGATTTGGTGCATGCCTCGCGAGGGTGCCGTTTCAACTGCTATCCCTGCGCCGTGCGTTTTCTGGGCGGCAGAAAATTCCGCCCTCGTCCATACGACAAGGTGGTTGAGGAAATGGCCAGCATCGACAACAACCGCCTTTTCATCGTCGATAATTCCCTGGCACAGGACAAAGATTGGGAAATTGGTCTTTTTAAAGAGATGATTCCGTTGAAAAAGAAATGGTGCTGCCATCCCATTGAAAACGACGATAAGGTGCTGGATCTGGCGGCGCAGGCGGGCGCGTGGTTTGTTTATCAGGCGATTTTTGATTCATCCGATTTTATCCGCGAGCGCGTCAAACGCTATCACGATTACGGCATTGCCGTGGAAGGAAGCATTCTGCTGGGCCTGGATTACCACACCGAGGACTATATAAAAAAATGGATGGATTTTTTGCTGGATATCGAACTGGATATGGCGGAATTCACCATTCTGACGCCTTTCCCGCACACCAAGACATTTGATGATTTGCATGAAGCCAGAAGAATTTTTTCCTACGATTGGAATGATTACACCTGCGGCAAGGTGGTTTTTCAGCCCAAAATGATGACGCCGGAAAAACTGCAGGAAATGTATTACTATTGCTGGGATAAATTTTACGAGGAAGAACCGGCCAATTATAAAATGTTCAAAATGCTTAAAAAGGTTATGGATAAGGAAAAAGCGGACGGAACCTACAAACCGCGTGTGCGCGAGTGATTACCGCCCGATATAAAAGGGGGAAATTCAGTATAAATGAAAAAAGGAAAATCAAATGCTGCCGTGGTTATTGACGGCGGACATGTCAGCATCGAAGATATTATCGCCGTCGCGCGCGACGGGGTGCGTGTCGATATCAGCAAGAGCAGCCGTTTTGTCAGCAAGATGACAAAAACTCAAAAAATGCTTATGAACGCGATGCGCAACGGCGTTGCTGTTTACGGCGTGACTACCGGTTACGGCCGTTCCTGCGGACGCCGCATGCCGATGGAGATAGCCATGAAAAACGGAACCAATATTTTTCGCTTTCACGGCTGCGGCACTGGCGAGCCGATTGGTATTGAGGAAACACGGGCAGCCATGTTGTGTCGCATTATGTGCCTGGCGCGCGGTTATTCCGGTGTTTCAATTGGGCTGCTCAAGCAAATGGCCGATTTTTTGAATAAAAGAATAACGCCAGTGGTTCCCAGCGAGGGCTCGGTCGGCGCCTCCGGCGACTTGACACCGATGTCATATATCGCCGCTGCCCTGGCGGGCGAGCGGGAAGTCTTTTATCAGGGCCAAATAATGCCCGCGTCTAAGGCAATTAAAAAAGCGGGTTTAAAGCCGTATAAATATTTGCCCAAAGAACCTCTTTCCATGGTCAACGGGACAACGACAATGACGGGAATAGCCGTGATGAATGTGGAAAGAGCCCAGCGGATATTGTCCGCTGCTGTTTATGCCACGGCTTTGAGCGTGCATGCTATAAAAGGAAACGCGCATCATTATCATCCGGTTATTTCTGAGGCCAAGCCGTTCGCGGGACAGGCTTATGTTGCCGGTAAAATATCTCATCTGCTGAAAGCAAAAGTTTCCGCGCGAGAGCTGGAGGACGACTCGCTGGAGGCGCTGCAGGATCCTTATTCACTGCGCTGTTCACCGCAGGTTATGGGTGTGCTGTGTGACGCGATTGTCTGGATAAAAAAGTGGGTGGAGATTGAAGCAAACAGCTCCAATGATAATCCTATTTTTGACCCGGCAACCGGCCAGGTCTTAATGGGAGGAAATTTTTACGGCGGACATATCGCCTTTGCGATGGACGGACTGAAAGCCGCGCTGGCATCAATTGCCGATATGTGCGACCGCCAGGTTATGCTGCTTCTGCACCCGAGTTTTAACCGGGGATTGCCGGGAGACCTGGTTGGCATTACGGATAAGACCAACGGCTTATATCACGGATTCAAAGCCATGTCGCTGTCTTCTTCGGCGCTGGCCGCGGAAGCATTGAAGCTTACCATGCCTGCGGCATCATTTTCCCGCTCGACCGAATCGCATAACCAGGACAAGGTCAGCATGGGCACTATTGCGGCCAGAGACGCGGAAAGGGTTTGTACACTGACGGAACGGGTCGTATCCATCCATCTTCTGGCGGCGGCACAGGCCTGTCATCTGCGAAATAATATCGACGCCCGGCCGCTTTTGGCAAAAGCCGCCAGGGAAATCGGGCTGATCAGCGCGCCGCTGGCCGAAGATCGCCCACTGGATAAAGACATCGAAAAAATGTGTTCGGCGGTAAGATACACTGATTTTTTCAGGATATAAAAAATGAAAAAAGAGACGAAAAGCTTTGAAGTTAAAATCAGCGTGCCTTTTTTTGATCTGGATCCCATGCAGATAGTCTGGCACGGCAATTATCTTAATTATTTTGAAATTGCCCGCGCGGGGCTTTTTAATCATTATGGTGTTGACCTTTATTCCTACTATGAGCGGGAAAAAATTATATTTCCCATTATCAGGTCATCAACCAAGCATATTTTTCCTCTGCGTCACCGCGATGAAATAATCTGCAAAGCCACTCTCGTTGATATCAATATCAAAATTGTCGTTGATTTTGAAATAAGAACGGTAGCTGACGGCAGGGTTTGCGCCCGCGGAAGAACAGAACAGGTTGCTGTTCAGATGCCTCAGGAGGAGACTCTGTTTAGTATACCGGATGAAATTCGTGAAAAAATGGGGTTTTAGATGGATAAAAAATTGCAGGATTCTTTTGTGAGCGGAGTGGAGAGAGTTGCCGCATGGGCGGATTTGCTCGATTCCATAAATGTTTTTCCCATCGCCGACGGCGACACCGGCCGCAACCTTTCCATAAGTCTTTACCCGCTGCGCGCGACAGAAAAAGAAAAAACAAAAGTCGTCGAACAGCTTTTGTTTTTGGCAAGAGGCAATTCCGGCAATATCGCCTCTAGGTTTTTTTCGGCTTTTTACATGGCGCAATCCGCGTCCGATCTGGCCAAACTCGCCGAAGAAGGAAGAGCACGGGCATGGAAAGCAGTTTCGGATCCCTGTTCGGGAACGATGCTCACTTTATTTGACGCTCTTGCCGAAGCCTTGTCTTCTAATGGTCATGTGGTGGATAAAGAAAAAGCCAAAGAAATTATCGGACGCCTGGAAAAGGCGGTTCATGAGACCAAGGAATTACTGCCTAAGTTAAAACAGGCGAACGTCATTGATGCCGGCGCTTTGGGTATGTATATTTTCTTTGAAGGTTTTTTCCACGCGCTGGCGGATGTTACGGAAAGTTATCGACCGCTGACACAAATATTCAAAGACTCTTTGCGCATCTCATCTTCGTTTAGCGAAGAGGCGGAAAGCGGCTATTGCGTGGATTTTGTCGTCAAAGCGCAGGGCTCTTCGCCGGAAGAACTGGCAAAAATCACCCAGGTCGAGGATAGCGCGGTAATAATTCCGGAAGGTGATGTTTATAAAATACACCTGCACACGGAAGACAGGGAAAAGGTCAAAGAAAAAATTGAGAAGCTGGGCGGCATGCTGAATTGGGAGGAGGATAACCTGGCTTTCCAGATAAAGGAATTCATGAACGCCCAGGCCGGTCAAAAACTTCACATTATGACCGATGCCGCCGGTTCCGTGACGCGTTCCGACGCGAAGAAGTACGGCATTACTCTGCTTAACAGCTATCTTACCGTCGGCGATAAATGCATGCCGGAAACTTATTTTTATCCGGAAGAACTTTATGGCGCGATGAGCCGCGGACTTAAAGTGTCAACCTCGCAGGCCTCGACCTATGAGAGGCATCAGTTTTACGAAGCTGTTTTGTCGCGCTTTGAAAAAGTGTTATACTTGTGTGTCGGTTCCGTGTTCACCGGAAACTATGATGTTGTCATGGCATGGAAAAAACAGCACGATTTGGAAAACAGGATTTTGGTTATTGATACCGGCGCGGCATCAGGAAGATTAGGGACTATTGCCCTGGCCACGAACCGCTATTTGGCTAAAACCGGCGATATGGAAAAAACATTCGCTTTCGCGCGAAAAGCTATCCAGACTTGCGAAGAATATGTTTTTCTCGACAAGCTTCAATATCTGGCCGCGGGAGGCAGGCTTTCCAAAACCAGCGCTTTTTTCGGCGATATGTTGAAAATGAAGCCGGTAATTTCTCCGCAGCCGGAGGGCGCGAAGAAAGTCGGCGTGGTAAGAAACCAGGCTGACCAGGTGAAAATGGCGCGGGAAAAACTCGCCGCGACGCTGAAAAAAGATTCTCCTGCTTTCATCATGCTGGAATATTCGGATAATTTCGATTGGGTAAAAAACACGGTCAAAAAGATTTTTGAAGAGAACTATCCGCGGGCGGAAATCATTTTGCAGCCCTTGTCTTTGACCTCCGGTGCGCACATGGGGCCGGGGACATGGGCGGTGGCGTTTTTGCCGGAGATGGATTAACCGTGAGCGGCTCACGCAGGCAATCCTCGCCGTTCCCAAAAAAGAGGAAACGATTCGCTTTTGTCATCCCGGTTTATAATCACGGCGCGACGGTGGCGGATGTTGTTTGTCAGGCGCTGGAGTTGGACTTACCCGTATTTGTTGTCAACGACGGTTCAACCGATGATACGGCGGAACGCCTCGCCCGTATTGCGGGCATAAATGTTGTTAATCACGAAAAAAACATCGGTAAGGGCGCGGCAATCTTATCCGGTTTTGCTGCCGCGGCCCCAACAGCTGACTGGGCGATTACCATAGATGCCGATGGCCAGCACTACCCGCGGGACGCAGAAAAGCTTATCGCCGCGATTCCTGGAGAAATCAGGCCGATTCTTGTCGGTAAAAGGGAAGGAATGGCAGGCGAGCATGTTCCATGGACCAGCCGATTTGGCCGGAAATTTTCCAATTTTTGGGTTTGGGCCTCCGGCGGCGGTGTTCTTTCCGATTCTCAAAGCGGCATGCGTATATATCCTCTGCCGGAAGCGATTAATCTGGGAACAAAAGCGCGGCGCTTTCAGTTTGAAGTGGAAATTCTTGTGCTGGCCGCAAGAAAAGGCATACCGGTTATAGAGGCGCCAATCCGTGTTAACTACAATCCCGGCGGCGCCCGGATATCGCATTTTCGCCCCTTTGTTGATTTTATGCGCAATTCCTCAACTTTTACCCGTCTGATTTTTACCCGGATTTTTTCCATAAAATAACTGAAGATGTTTCGCGAGCGACTGAGGTAAGGAAGGTTTTATCTTGTCAGGGCAGCCGAAATATGTTTTATGAATAAAAGGATAAAACATATAAAAATACAACAGTTTGCGGGTCTGTATGTCGAAGCGTAAATATCAAATAAGATGGCCGATTGTTCTGATTGTGCTTTTGGTTGTCACGCTTTTCTTTGTCTGGGAATCAGGCCATCTGAACATTGAAACGGATATTTTGGAATCTATGCCGCAGGCCGATCCGGTTCTGGCCGACGCGCGGCAAATCATCAGGCATCTGCCCATTCAGGATAAAATATTCGTGGACGTTGAGTTCGACGGCGCAAGCCGGGAGGGCCTTGTCCGGGCGGCGCAAATAGTTGAGACTAAACTCGACCAGAGCGGTTATTTCATAAAAACAGGACTCGGTGATGACGCGCAACATTTTGCCGGGCTTGTTTCTTATGTGATGGAAAATCTGCCCGTTTTGTTTGGCGCCGGGGAGCTTGATGAAAAAATAAAACCGCTGTTGGAAACAGAAAATATTCGCGATACGTTTGCCGAAACCAGGCGCTCGCTGGAACATCTCGAGGGCATCGGGCGGGCGGAGATGATTGCCAAAGATCCGCTGGGATTTTCCGGAATCATCCTTCAGCGGATGTCCGCCCTGCTTCCCTCGGATAAAGCGCAATTTTATCAGGGACAGTTAATTTCGGCTGACGGCCGGCACGCTTTGATTATCGCACATATCGACGGTTCCGGCACGGACACGAAAAAGGCGGTAAAAATCCAGGAATTGTTAAGCGACATTGAGCGGCAGCTGCAATCACATCCTGAGTTGCCGCGCGGCAATTATTCCATTAATGCCGGCGGAGCTTATCGCGCGGCGCTGGATAATGAGAGCATTGCCAAGCGCGACACCAGGCTGGCGATTATGCTGACGACTATCGGGATAGCCTTGCTGCTCATTTTTACTTTTCCGCGTCCTTTAATCGGCCTTTTGGCTCTGCTGCCTTCGGTGGTAGGAGCGATTACCGCGTTATTCATCTGCTCTTTTTTATTTGAGTCCGTCTCCATGCTGGCGATTGGTTTCGGCGGGGCGATTATGGCTTTTACTGTGGATTTGGCGCTGACCTATCTGCTGTTTCTTGACCGCGCGGAAGAAACTTACGGCAAGCGCGTGGCGCGGCAGCTATGGTCGGCGGAACTTTTGTCCGTGCTGACCACGCTGGGCGCTTTTTTGCTTCTGCTGATCAGCGATTTCAAAATTCTGGCGGAGATCGGCGTGTTCGCGGCGCTGGGCGCGACTTTTGCTCTTCTTTTCGTTCACTTTATTTTCCCCAAAATTTTTCCTTATATGCCTCCGTCGGGCCGCCAGACAAATCCGGTGTTGATGAAAGCGGTAAGAAAAATTGCTGCACCGGCCAGGTGGAAGGTTGTCACGGTAATAATTTTTGCGGCCTTTATGTTGTTTTTTGCCAAGCCCCTGTTTCATGTCGATATCAGCGCGATGAATTCCATGAAGCCCCAAACCATTGCCGCCGAAGAAAAATTGCAAAAGACCTGGGGTGATTTTTCCGGAAAGTGTTACATTTTTTTGGAAGCGGCAAGCATGGCACAGCTGCAGAAGAAAAACGATGAATTGATGGAATTTCTGTCCGCGGATTTGGAGGCGGAGGTTCTCTCAGATATGTTTCTTCCTGCGGTATTGTTTCCGTCGGAGCACAAGAGACAGAGCAATTACGAAGCCTGGCGCGGTTTCTGGCACGATGAGCGTCTGGCGCGCCTGAAACGAGATGTCGATGCGGCGGCGCGGGAATTTGGTTTCGTGCCCGGAGCATTTGAACCGTTTTGGGAAATAATAAAGAGCGAATATTCCGGTTCCGCGGAAATTCCCGCCCAGTATTTTGAAATGATGGGGATTGCGAAAAAGCCCGGCGGCTACACGCAGCTAAGCATGCTCAATACCGGGAAAAATTACGACGGTGAAAAATTCTACACGCGGCTGGCTTCCGCGAATATAGCCAAGGTATTTGATGTTGATTTATTCAATAAGAGGCTGGGGGATTTTCTGAAAAGCATTTTCATAGAAATCGCCCTGATAATAAGCATCGGTATTGTGTTGGTCGTCTTTTTATTTCATCTGGATTGGCATTTATCGCTGGCGGTGCTTACTCCGATATCCTTCGCGCTGGTGGCGACTCTGGGCACGCTCAAACTTATCGGCCATCCGCTGGACATTCCCAGCATAATGCTGTGGATTGTCATTATGGGAATGGGAATTGACTACGCTATTTACTATGTTTGCAATTATCAGCGCTATCCGGATAATGACCATCCGGCCATAGACACGATAAAGCTGGCCATGTTCATGGCGGCATCGACCACGCTGATTGGTTTTGGCGTTTTGGCCCTTGCCCAGCACAATTTATTGCGCAGTATCGGGTTGACTTCTTTTTTTGGCATAACTTATTCATTCATCGGCACTTTTTTTATCTTGCCTTCCATGATGAAAAAAATATTCGCGCCGGTCGTGTATCCCACAGGCGCTGTTTTGCCGGGATCAAAGGAACATTTCCGCCGCGCGATTTTTCGCTACCGGCACCTGCCCGGCTATCCGCGGATTTTCGCGCGTTTTAAAATGATGCTGGACCCGATGTTTTCCGAGTTGGATAAATACGTGAAAAATCCGCGTAAAATTATTGACATCGGCTGCGGCTACGGAGTTCCCGCCGTGTGGCTTTTGGAAGTTTATCCGGAAGCCAGGGTTTATGGCTTGGAGCCGGATGAAGAGCGTGTCTTGATTGCTTCGCGCGTGATTGGCAAGCGCGGCACGGTGGAAGTGGGGAGGTCTCCCGATTTGCCCGCGGTTGATGGTAATGTCGATTACGTCCTGATGCTGGATATGCTGCATCTCATTAACGATAATGAGGTAAGGCGTGCGCTCGGGCGTATTTATGAGAAACTGGAAAAAGGCGGCACGCTGTTGATTCGGACGACCATTCCATCCGAAAGAAGAGCTCCCTGGAAGCGCTGGATGGAAATAATCAGATTAAAAATAACCCGCGCGCCAAACAGATTCAGGGATGAATCGGAAATAGTTGATTTTATGAAAGCCGCCGGATTTGATGTCTTTCTTAACTCTTCGCCAACGGAGGGTGTTGAAGAAAAATGGTTTGTCGGGAAGAAGCCAGTTTAAGAAGAGACTACAAAATTCATAAAGATTAAATATTGAGATGAAAAAATTATCTTACTATCTTGCTGCTTACTTTTCCCGTAAATGGGGAGTGTGGTTTTTCCGCACTTTTTCCTGGTTTATCGCCACCGGTTATTTTTTTCTTTTTCCGGCGCGTGTGGCGCAAAGTATTAAATTCTACCGCGCGCTTTTTGCCGGCAGAGGGTTTTTTTATCATTTATGCTGCGCCTGGATGCAGTATCACAATTTTACCAATGTCTATGTGCACAGATTCATTCACTTCAGGGAAGATGAGATTGAATTTATCAGAGAAGGCCAGGAGCACCTGGATGAAGCGGTGGAAAAGAAAACAGGCGCGGTAGTGGTGATGTCGCATGTAGGCAATTGGGAATTAGCGGCGCAAAGGCTTAAGCATAAAGGAATGCCGATTATGCTTTATCTGGGCGCCAAAGCAAAGCATAAAGAACAGGTGGAAAAAATTCACAAGGGAAAAATGGCCGAAAGCGGCATCAGAATAGTAACCACCGAGGAAAACGAAAAATCTCCTTTTGCCCTGCTCGAAGGAATAAATTTTTTGCGCGAAGGCGGTATTGTTTTCATGACCGGCGACAGGCTCTGGGGCAATCAGAGTTTTGTCACCGTGGAATTTTTGGGGCATGAAGTCAGGTTGCCGGATACGCCTCACTTGTTCGCGTTAATGACCGGCGCGCCGTTGATGACTTTTTTTGTATATGAAAAAGCTTTCGGCAAATATCATGTAAAAGTATCTAAGGGTCGTTATGTTATCGCCTCGACGCGTGAGCTAAGAAAGAAAGAGGTTGAGGCTTCGGCGCAGGCGTATGCCGATGAACTGGCGGCTTATGTTCGGGCTCATCCCTTTGAGTGGCATCATTTCGAGCCTTTTTTAGGGGGAAAAATCAACAAAAACAATTACTGAGCAATTAGCGCGCCTTAATTTCTTTGTTTTGCGGTAATATTTAGTGTAAGAAGACATATTTATTTATCGTTTGCAAGGATAAGATGAGGTCAGATTATGAAAGTTAAGGAAGTGCCGCAGGACATTACATATTATGAAGGAGAAAAACGCGCCTGTTACGCGCTCAACGACGAAGGAAAGTATGTCGTTGTGACCAGTACCGGCTGGAACGATGAAGCCGTTGTCAACAGCCTGGCTGTTGAAGAATTGGCCGCGCAGCTGGAAGAAACCAGACAGGCGGCGCTTGCTGGTTTTAAAAGCCCGCTTTGTTATCATATGGAGAACCGCCAGATGAACCCCTCTATTTTGGGAAAAACGGCAGGTATTGCCGTTTTTCGGGTAAAAAGGCATTTTCGCCCCGAAATATTTGCCAAGCTCGGAGATTCTGTGCTGGCGCGTTACGCGCAGGCGTTGGCCTTAAGTTTGGAAGAACTGAAAACTGTGCCGAAAAATACAGTAGAGAAAGGACGAAAGCTTTAAATGAAAGCAGAAATAACAGTCAGCAGTAAACCTTTTATTCATCAACATGCGGCGCATTGTGAAAGCGGTGTTACCTCCGCCCTGTTCAGGGATAAAGGCGTGGACGTTTCCGAAGCCATGGTTTTCGGCATCGGCAGCGGCATTTTTTTTGGTCATTTCCCTTTTGTTAAATGGGTAGGGCTGCCCATTACCACGTTTCGCTCCCGGCCCAGAACCCTTTTTCCCAAAGTCGCCAAACGCCTGGGAGGGAAATTTTTTACCAAAAAATACCGCAACCGGAAAAAAGGCATGGCGGCGCTGAGAAGCGCGCTTCAGGAAAGTCACATTGTCGGTTTAACGACAAATATTTACTGGCTTAGTTATTTTCCCGAGCGTTTTCGTTTTCAGTTCAACGGCCACAATATAATTGTTTTGCGTGAAATTGAAGACGGATTTCGCATCAGCGATCCGGTTCTGGACCATCCGGTGGACTGCCCGGCCGAAGATTTGGAAAGAGCCCGTTTCGCCAAAGGGCCGCTCGAGCCGAAGGGATTCATGTATTACGCCAAGACTGTTTCGGATAACCCCGATTTCCGGCGAGCGTGCATTGAAGGGATGAAGGATTCCTGCAATATGATGCTGAGAATACCCTTTCCCTTTGTCGGAATAAGAGGGATGAGATATTTGGCAAAGAGTATCGTCAAAAGTCCGGACAAACTAGGTGTAAAGGAAGCCTGCCGTCGCCTGGCCAATGTGGTGCGGATGCAGGAAGAAGTGGGGACAGGCGGCGCGGGGTTCAGGTTTATGTATGCCGCTTTTTTACAGGAAGCCGCCGAGATTTTCGCTTCGGATGAATTAGCCCGGTTATCCCAAGAGATGACGGCCATCGGCGACATCTGGCGTGAATTTGCCGTTGTTTCCGCGCGTATTGTGAAAAACAGGGGACAGAGCGAAGATAATTTCGCCAAGGCCGGCGGGCTGATGCTGATTTGCGCGGGGCGCGAAGAACAGCTTTTTAAAAACTTGGATAAAGTGGCAAGGAAACTCAAGGCATGAAAGCGCTGGAAATTTCCAATATAACATTTTCGTATAATGACCAACCGGGGAAATCCGTAGGGAAAACGCAAGAATATGCTTTGCGTGATTTTTCCATGACCGTGGAAAGCGGCCGGTTTCACGCGCTTTTAGGGCCCAACGGCGCGGGAAAAACAACGTTGATGCGTTTAATTACCGGGCAGATGAGAAATTATAAGGGCGAGGTGGCTATTTTCGGGCGTAAAAATTCGGACAAGGATGTCCTGAGTAATATCGGTTACGCGCCACAGCCCATATCTGTATACACAACGCTTACCGCGCTGGAAAACCTGCGTGTCTTCGGTGTCATGGCCGGCCTGTCTGATGATAAAATAAAACAGCGTTCCGGGGAAGTCCTGGAGGAAACGGGTCTTTTATCTTACGCGAAAAAAAGAGTTTCCACTTACTCCGGCGGCATGCTGCGCCGTCTTAATCTCGCTGTCGCTCTGATGCATTCACCCAGGCTTTTATTGCTGGATGAACCCACTGTAGGTGTCGATCCACAGAGCCGCAATCATATTTATGAAACGCTCAAGAGAATGAACGCTGCCGGCGTGACCATTTTGTTGTGTACGCATATAATGGATGAGGCGCAGCGCCTGTGTGCCGTGGTAACTGTCGCGGATAAAGGTTGCGTGATTTTTTCCGGGGAGATGAAAGAGATTGGCAACCTGGAAAAATTCTTTCTGGAAAAGACCGGATGCGCATTGCGTGATTACTGAAGAGGATAAAGATTCAATATGTTTTTGAGGAAGCTGAAAGAATTATTCAAAAAAGAAGTTTTGATTTTGCTGCGCGACTGGCAGACGATTATGCTTCTTTTCTTTATGCCGGTGGCGTTGATATTTTTCATGACGCTGGCGCTGCAGGGAGTCTATACGGAAAGGTTGTACGAAAGGCAAATTCCGCTGGTTATAGAAAATGAAAGCAACTTGCCCAGGGCGAACATGCTGGAGGAAAAAATTCAGGACGACAAGCTGTTTAGACGAGTTGAGCTTCCGGAGGATATGGACAGAGACCGGATTTTCGAGTTGGGCAAGGCGCAGGCGCTGGTAATAATTCCCGAAGGTTTTGATTCCGGAGAAAAGCCGGTGGAAATCAGTTTCGATCCGGTGCTTGATTACGGTTACAAATTAGCCATCCGTACGGTGTTAACCAGCTTGACAGTTGAAGTTGTGATGGGTATAGACAACTTGGAAGCGGTGGTGGCCAGTTTAATTGTGGAGAAAGAAAAACCTAACCGGTACGTTCCCAGCCCTATTCAACAGACAGTTCCGGCTTATGCGATATTCGCGATGTTTTTCATCGCCATTCCCATGTCCACGGGTTTTTTAAAGGAAAAAAATGATGGAACTCTGCAGCGGCTTTTTACTTACGCGGTAAGCACTGATTTGGTTGCGCTGGGGAAAACCATTCCCTATTATATAATAAATGTTGTGCAGTTTTTTTTAATGATGGTAGTCGGAGTTCTTATCGCGCCGTATTTCATCGGCACATCTTTTCACCTGGGAGAAAATCCCGGATATATGATTCCAGTGACGCTCGTTGTTGCCGCCGCCACAACAGGTTTTGGCGTGCTTGTTGCGGTGCTGGTGCGCACGCACGAGCAGGCGTCAACGATGGCCGCGACAGGCGCCATTCTGATGGCCGTGCTGGGCGGCATCATGGTTCCGTACTTTGCCATGCCGGTATTCATGAAGAAACTGGCGATGATATCGCCGATATACTGGGCGCATCAGGCTTATCTGGATATTTTTTTACGCGACGCGGCATTTAGTGTAATATTGCCAAAATTAATTGTATTGACACTATTTGCAGGAATCTGCTTTTATATCGCGGGAAGGAGAGTTAAATGGATTTAGAACAGGCGTATAAAGAATTAAATGTGGCCTCAAGAGACGAGTTGATTTTCAAGCTTAAGGAACTGGTTATCAAGGCTTGTGAAATAAATGATGTGGATCCGAAGGATGTGCCTACTGATGTTCCTTTTATCGGCGGAGACGGGCCGCTTAAACTGGACAGCCTTGATGCCATGGAGATAGCAATGGAGCTCAGATATCAGTTTGGAGTGGAGTTGAAAAACGCTTCTACCGCGGCCAAAGCGATGCAGGATTTCAATACGCTGGCCGATTTTGTAATAAACGCGCCCAAGGTTAAAAAGTGAGCACAGATATTAACGTGCGCGGTTGGGGCGCGGTAACCACGCTGGGCTGGAGCGCTCCGGAATCCGCGAAAAATTTAATTGAAGGAAAAGTCCTGCCGGCTAAAGCCGGTGAGGTGTCTCATTTAATCAGCCCTGAATTCAAATCGTTTGCTGTCCCATACGATGGCGATCCTCTGAGCAAATCACAAAAGATGCTGGAGGCAGCGCTGGATGAAGCCATAGAAAGGGCGGGACTTTCCCATGCGGAAATTGCCGAATCAAGTTTGTTTGTGGGAACCACCGGCGGCCTTTTTATCCGCAACGAATATGAATTTACCGAAGAAGTCCGCCGCCATCCCGGCAAAGAATCACCGCCGATTTCCTGCCGCAACAGAGGACCGGGTGAGGTAACACAAGTAATCGCCGGTAAATACGGCATCAAGGGAATGACTTTTACTTTAAGCATGGCCTGTGT
>OMKS01001671.1_pt1 | contig 19555 bp, 16 predicted proteins | sample 1674721 | NCBI WGS metagenome assembly OMKS01 (sample SAMN06264996, study PRJEB25208) | sediment metagenome | isolation source: hot spring sediment | place: USA: California | collected 2014-09-02
CCATTACTACTTATTTTTGTCACAAATGCATTTGGACCTGTATGATTTTTAGTGAAAGTTTGTGAGCCAAAGGTTATAGAATATTGTATTTCATCAGCAAAACCATAAACCCAATGACCCCATTTTCCTCCCACATAGCAATACCCTTCATTATCCACAGCAATAGAACTACCGCAGTTTTTCATATCGGCACCATTACCCAATGCCCACAAAAATTGACCGCTGGAATTTAACTTAGCCACAAATAGATTTATAAAATTAGGCTCAGCCAAAACTGTTGTGCCAAACTTAGGAGTCCCCTGATATTCGCCTGTTATATAAACATTCTGTTCGGAATCAATAGCAATAGCGTGGGCATAGGCTGCCGCCTGGGCTTCGTCATTTGGTAGTGTAGCATGGTTTGCCCAAACAAATTCTCCTTCACTGTTTAATTTTGTAATAAATACATTAAAACTACCTGTACCATCGGAATAGCTATCGAAGGTTGTTTCGCCAAAAATTGCAGTACCATCATAGTAGCCAGCAATATAGCTGTTACCTTCATTGTCAACTTTAATTGAGTAACCTCTGGCAATTAGAGAACCATCCTCAGGCTCGTCGATTCGTTTTGCCCACAAAAAATTACCATCGCCATCGAGTTTAGCAAAATACGCTGCATCTATTGCTGTGCCCATATTAGAAATAGTGCCTATTAAGGTAAAATCGCCGAATGAAACAGTTCCTCGAAGCACACCGGTTATATAAATACTTCCATTCGGATCAACATCAACTGCATAAGCATGCGCACTCCCATTATCTTCTCCAGTAGTAACCCATAAAAATTCTCCATCACCATCAAGTTTTGCAATAAAGTATCCTCCTCCTGATACCTGCAAATCACCAAATTCGGCATTATTCCCACTATAGCTACCAACAACTACAATATTGCCTTCACTATCAACAGCAATGCCTTTTGCCGCATCATCATTACTGCCACTCCCACCCGCTTTTTTTACCCACAAATAATTTCCAGCATAATCCATTTTGGCAATGTAAATATCATAGCTGCCAGACGACTGTATTGAAATATGGCCAAACTGGGCAATTCCGCTAAAATAACCAGCAGTATAAACATTGCCCATGTTATCGATACAAATTGCCTCGCCGCTGTCAACCCAAACTCCGCCTGCCTGCTTAGCCCAGTTCCATTCTTCGGCTTGTAGGTTAGTAAAGCCTAAATGTATGGTTAGCAAAACCATAATGATTTTAATTAATGATTTTATTATTGTTTCCATTTTAGCTATGATTTGTTGTTGTTTAATCAAGTTTTGTTAGCATACCGATGCTTCACCAATGTAAAACAAAACAAAACAAAAAAACTCACCCAATTTGGGTGAGTTTTGAATGTGTATCTATCGGGTTTGAAAGCGTACGCTTACCTCTCCACCTGATTGCCTTCCTCATCGTAGGCAAACCATTCGCCAACCTCTTCGCCGTTCTCAAACTGTCCTTTTACGCGGATTTGTCCGTTGTCGTAGTAGGTAATCCACTCGCCATTGAGCTGTCCATCTTTGTAGTTCTGCTTCTTGCTAACATTGCCATTCTCGTAGTATTCAATCCACTCACCATTTTCAATTCCGTTAGCATAGCTGCGTTTATAGTTAATATTCCCGTTCTGTAAATACTCAATATATTCGCCGTGCTGCTTACCATCAACAAAATCAGATTTTAGGTAAACGGTAACACCATCGGGAAAATAGGCATATGCAGTTCCGGTGAATGGCTTGTCGGCTTTGGGTAGGTAGGCTACGCCTGCTCTATCCTCCAGCTCGTGAATTTTAACGTCTTTTGCCTCTTGCTGGCTGTTTCCGCATGATGCAAGCATAATAAGCACGGATGCAATGATCATTAGCTTTTTCATAGTTTTATGGTTTTAGTGATGGTTTACTCAATAATTCGTGTGGCATAACGCAAAACGCCAGTTGTTCGGTTGTAGAATGAAACGTGTGCACGGTTTTTATCCGTAATCTCAATATCATAGTTTGTGTCGCAACGGTAGCTAGAATTCCCGAAAATATGCTCGTGAGACCAACCCACTTTTTTTGATGCTATTTTCAATCCAAAACTCTCATCGTAAAGAACATGAGGGTTCCCAAGCGTATCGCAAGCAATGGCACGGTCGAGGCGACTTGAACCACCAATATTACCTATGCCTTGCTCCTGCCAAGTGCTACTGCCAGAGGGCTTGTATAAATAATGAATGTTGTTATCTGATACTGTGGATCCATATCTGTAAGTGGCATGAAGATTATCAAATTGGTCAATGGCAAGGCTTATGCTCGCGTATGAGTCAACATTAGCATTGCCCGTTGCAATTTGATTTACAGTCCAAGTATTTTCAGAATGCCCAGAGTACGAATAGTAAACATTTTCATTATGATGATGAATAATATGCTTGTTCCCTTCGCTGTCAACAATAATATCGGAAGCGCTGCTTGTAATATTATCATCAAGTATTTCTACAGGTGTAAATGTACCTTGGAAAGAATAGGTTGTATAACGCATGCCGTAGTTAGCCCTTTCGAATGAAATGTGGATAACATCATTATTATCGGCATAAATTGAGGGGTAACGCGCCTGATGACTTTGGTCGCCCAGCACCTCAACCTTTACTTTACTAAATGAGCCGTTAGTACTTTTTTCGGCAACATACATTATTTCGTTGTTATTATTAGCTGGGTTGTATCCACGGTAAGCAATAAACACATTCTTATCGTTATCAACGGCTATATCGATAATATCATCAGCAATTAAATTGTCAACCTCGGATACTACCCAATTCCCCTCGTAAGGTTTATAAGCATACCTAAGGCTATATTCGTTTCCATAAACTACGTAAGCAATATGAACTCCGCTATCAACATCGAAGGTGAGCATATTGTAGATGCCCACACTAGCACCTGGTATACTGTCGACAACTTCAACGTTCCATTTCACGATATTTTCGTCGGAAGGTGGATTTGGGTCTTCTTTTTTGCAGCTTGCAAAAGCAACAATTGCTGAAAGGAACAGTGATCCAATAATTTTCGTTTTCATACTTAATATGGTTTTTGGTTAAAATACTTTTCAATTGAATGCAAAGCTAAAGGCTATAACTAAAATATATTCATTGAATTTGAATGCGTATGGAGAGAGTTTGAAAGCGTGGCCATAATTGTCCACAGTTTTACTCAAATTATCACAAATAGAATTTAAGTAAATCTGTATTAATCTGTGGATCAATTATTATTCTTTGGTCCAAATACGTGTATTGAGGTTAAGCTCATGTACAATGGTTTGGTTCACCATAAAGAGGTTGTACATAAATTCCACATCCTTAAACTGAACACCCGATGAGAAAATTTTTGGTTCGAAGAGGTTTTTCCTGAAGGTTATGGCAACATATACCCTCGAGCCAATAAACGATAGGTACATTTTTCGCTTGTACATTTTGTAAATATTGACAAGCGCTTCCATGATGGTTGGTGTAAGAATATAGCGTGCCTCGGTTTGGTCGGTTGTATAAACGGCAAATATCTTCTCGAATTCAGGATTTTCTAACTTAACGAGTTTCCCTTTGCTGCTCCTTTGAAAGCTTTGCCCAAATTTGCCAAGAAGGCGCTCCGCAGTATCGGGTTCAATGTAGGTTTTACCCATAATCTCCTTATTGAAATCGGCATGAAAAAAGAGACCTTTGAAAATGGTATGCCAAGTTTCCTTTCTTTTTCCATCCTTATCGGTAGTAACGGTTTTATACTCTGTATGCAATTCAGAGCACCGAAAATCAGTTTTATCAATTTTTCCACTTATAAGATCATCGCCCTTATACCTATCAACCGATTTCCTGAAGAGATCGCTACTACGATACTCAGAACTAGTAATGCATTGATTTGGATCATAATCCCAAGTTGGATCAATGGCCTTAACTATTTCTCTAACTACCTCATTTTTAAATCTATCGCGATAGTTTATCCGCTTTTTATATGTACGAATCAGGATAACTATACCAAATATTGCCACAGGCGCTAAAACGATAAATGGAAGTGCTTCGCTACTGTGCTCGAGTGCTGCGCTTACTGGGACAAACAGGATAACCGTTAGCAAAAGTAAAAGAATACCGAATATTTGGCCATTTCTCACTTTTTTCCGGAGGCCTTCTAAACCTTGCAGCTTATCTTTTAGCTCGTTATTGTATAATTCCTCAAGTTGGCTACGTTCAATCATCATTTAAGGTTTTAAGGTTTTAAGGTTTTATTGAAACCTAATGCTACAATTTCAGCGTAGCATTAGGTAAACATGGGATTAAGAGCAAGATCCTAGCTAAAAAGATTCTTCACGTTAACATTTTGCCTCTCGGTCTCGGGGATAACAAAAACTTCCTTACGCTTTAATCTCATCATTCCAGCAATGATACTTTTTGGAAAAACCTGAATGGCATTGTTGTAATCGGTAATTACAGCGTTGTAGGTACGGCGAGCGGCTGAAATTTGCGATTCAACCTCATTTAGGGTTCGCTGAAGATTCATGAAATTCTCACTCGCTTTTAGGTCGGGATAGTTCTCAACAGCAACCATAATTCCGTGCATAGCACCCGAGATCTGATTGTCGAGTTCCACCTTTTCGTCGGCGCTCATTTGCTTATCAGTAGCTTTTGCTCTCAGCTGCGTTACCTTTTCGAGAAGATCTTTCTCATGACTAGCGTACTGCTGCACGGTGGCCACTAGGTTGGGAATTAGGTCGTAACGTTTTTTTAGCTGTACATCCATTCCACCAAAGGCGTTATCAACCTCGTTGCGCTTACGGATGAGGTTGTTGTACATGCCAATAATAATAAGCAGCAATAAAACTGCTACACCAATGATAATAATTGTTGGGCTCATTTAGTTTAAGTTATTTGTGTGAACATTATGATTAGCTAAATATAAATAAAACAAATATTACTTGTTCAAACCATTTTAAAAAATCAGGTTTGAGTTCAATACTATCAATAGAAAAAGACAAAGCAACACCAAACATCAACAAATTTGTTGGGTTAATTTGAAAGCGCGCAATGTTACTTTGAAAGCGTTAAGCTTTGAGAAAATCCATGAGGGCATGCTTTCGGCGGTGCGAGATAGGAATTGAGGCTTTGCTTTTAAGAATTATTGAACCTCCATCGTTTTTATCGATGCGCTCAACATGATTAAGATTTACCAAGTAACGTTGGTGCGGTCGGAAAAACCGGTAGGGCGAAAGCATTTGCTCATACTCTTTAATGCCTCGTGAAACGAGTATTTCTTTACCATCGGTAAGGTAAAAGGTGGTGTAGCTATTATCGCTTTCGCAGTAGAGAATATCTTGTAAATCGACCAAAAAAATTGATTCCATTGTTCGAAGAACAATCTTACGATTTTTGCCCTTATCCTCAACATGGTCGAGTAGGTTTTGAACCTGCATGGCAACCTTATTACGCTCGTAGGTACTAAGGGCACTCTCTCAATGGCTGCGCAAAATTCGGTCTCGTTAATGGGTTTTAGAATATAGTCAATTGCGCTAAACTTAATGGCTTTAATAGCAAACTCATCGAAAGCAGTAATGAAAATAACCATAAAGTTGTATGGCCGAATTTTCTGTAAAATATTGAAACCTGTGCCTCCCTTGATCTCAATATCTAGCAGAACCAAATCAGGATTCGTTTTCTGGATCAAGTCAATTCCAGTTTCTACACCATTGGCCTCGCCAACCACTTCAATATCGGGGAAATTTTGGGATAAGAGGCTACGGTTAATTGACCGAATATCCTCCTGATCATCAATTATTACAGCCTTTAAGCTATTTTCAGTACTTAGCATGATAGTATTGGTAGGTATAGAGTTACGCAGACTCCATTATCAACATTTATGCCATTATTAGTAATTGTAAATTTAGGTAAATCTTTGTACTTACTCCTAATTAGTTTTAACCTTTTACTAACAATTTCTGTTGATCGCGATTTGTGATTTTTGCCCACTGAAACCTTTTGGCTAGCAATTCCTTTCCCATTATCAACAATCTCAACCTTTAGGTACTTTTCGCAATCGGTAAAGCGAATGGTAACTTTACCGTCGCCGTTCATATCTTTTACTCCATGCTTAATAGCGTTCTCAACAAAGGGTTGAATGAAGAGCGGAGGAATACAAATCATTTCCGTATCCAAATCGTCAACATTGCAAAGCTCAAACGAGAAAGCACTATTATGCCTCAACCGCTCAAAATCGAGATAGGTAGTAAGCATAGCAATCTCTTCCTCTAGCGAGATACTATCAACCAGCGAATGCTCAAGCACAGCACGGTTTAAATGAGCGAACTTGCCTAAATACTTCGCTGCTTCGGTTGCGTTATTGTTGTACATAAAACTCTGTATGCTCGACATGGCGTTGGAAACGAAATGCGGATTCATTTGCGATCGTGAAAGCTTTTGCTGCAAATCGGCCTCCATTGCTTTAGCAGTACGTTGGCGTTGAATATATAGCATTGCACCTAAAAACAAGGCAACAAGCAAGAGTGCAATGACTGTAAACCCTAATTTGATACGTTGATTTTTAATCGCGTTTTCAGCCGATAGCAAGCCAATTTGATGCTCCTTTTGCTCAGTTTCAAACTTCTTCTCCAGCTCGGCTATATGGTTAATCTTGTCGATACTTTGAAGCGAATCGTTTAGTGAGTGAAATTGCTTGTAGTAGTCTAAAGCCTTGCTGTGTTTACCATCTTTCTCAAAAATCATTGCCAATTGCTTAAGCGCATTACGCTCTTCCAAAACAAAACCATGTTCTTTTGCCTTTTGCAGGGCAAGAATGGCATAGCTCTTTGCTTTGCTTAGGTTGTTAAGTGCAAAATATGAATTCGATATGTAGGAATACTGTTCTGTTATACCCGAAGCATCTTCAATCTCCAATGAAATTTGAAGCGTTTTTAAATGCTCTTCCAAAGCCTTACTTGGGTTTCCTTGAGCATTGTATACCTTAGCCATATTACCTAGGCCAACTGCCATGGCTCGCTTCCAACCAATTATTTGGCTGTATTCATAAACTTTCCCGAAGTGGAACAAGGCGCTATCGAAAACACTTTGCGTGTTATAATATTCACCAAACAAATTATGTAGAATAGCCTTATTATCTAAGTCTGAACTACTACTTTGCGCTAAGAATTCCTTTGCCATATCAAGATATTTTTTTTGGCTCTCGATATTGTTTAGCTGCGAATAAATAATTGCAATACCCGTGTAGTTATTAAAAACCCTTGGATAAGAGATTTGCTCTCTAATTCGAAGCGATTTTAGCTGGTAGGTAAGGGCACTGTCATACATCCCCATATCGCCATAAACTTGGGCAATATTCTCCAGTGAGTTTGAAATAGGGATAGGCTCATTTTGTAATTGATTAATATTTAAGGTTTGTTTAAACCAGTAAATTGCTTCGCTATTAAGGCCCTGATAGCTTTTGGCCATAGCTCGAAAATTGTACGATTCGGCTAAGAAATCGGAAAGGTTATGCTTTTCCCCATGGTCAATCATAATATTCACAATGGAATCGTGCTTACTCCAATTTCCTTGGTACTCGTATTGACCCATTAGCTGCTTTAGCACTTTATAGTAATCTTTATGATTATTATTTTTTAGGCATTCATTCGCAATGTTATTTAAACTATCCACTTTGCTTTGAAATGGGGTTTCGCTACCCTCGCAAATTGAGCTAATAAGAAGGAGTAAAAGGAGTATAATGCGCATAGGAATGGATATTTCAGGAATTTTACTTAGATATTTTCGGTAAGAATTTTTAAAGATATCCAGTTAGAGTATCGGAATGGTCACTGTAACTCGCGTACCTCGATTATTAACAGAATCAAGCACTGAGGTTTTTACTGAAGGTATGTTCTTGTACTTTTTCCTCAATAGCTCTAACCGCTTGTTAACAATTTCGCCCGAACGAGAAACATGCTTAGCATTATTTGCTGATTGTGAATTGAAACCCAATCCGTTATCCTCAATTTCAACCTTTAGCATATCGTTCATATCAGTAAATCGAACGGTAATTTTGCCTTCCACATCTAAATCCTTCACACCGTGCTTAACAGCATTTTCAACAAAAGGCTGAATAAAAAGTGGCGGAATGCTTATCATTTCAGCATCTAAATTCTCATCAACTTCAAGGCTAAAGGTAAAAGTGTTATTTAATCGTAACTGCTCAAATTGCAGGTAACTCGTTAGCATTGCAATCTCCTCCTCAAGTGTTATCCTTTCAACCAGCGAGTGCTCAAGCACAGCACGATTTAGATGAGCGAACTTGCCTAAAAACTTAGCAGCTTCGGCTGCGTTATTCTTGTACATAAAGCTTTGTATGCTCGACATGGCGTTGGAAACGAAATGCGGATTCATTTGCGATTGCGAAAGCTTATGCTGAAATTCAGCCTCTAACACCTTGGCGTTACGCTGCCGTTGCAGGTAGATAGTGGTTATTAGCCCAAAAATGGTTACCAGTAGTACCAATAGGGTGATTCCAATGCGCATTCTTTGCTCTTTGATGATGTTTTCTTTAAAAAGCAGTTCGATCTCGGTTTCCTTTTTCTTGGTTTGGTACTCTATCTCCAGAGCTTGTACATTACGTTTCGCCTTGCCCGAGATAATGCTATCGCGGTAGGCATAGCTACTTGCGAACGCTTCAAAAGCATTACTATAATTACCCTGTTTCTTGAAATAATCAGAGAGAGCCGTTTCTATTATTACCAGGTTTTCGAGGGAATGAATTGAGAGTGCTATTTCTTTGGCCTTACTGAGGTTATCCCGTGCAGAATCGAATTGGTCAAGCTCTATGTCAATTTTGCCTAGGTAGGCTAGGCATAGAGCTTGGTAGCGTTTGTTCCCTGTTTGTATGTGTATTGGTAATGCTTTTCCGAACTCCTCCTTAGCCCATTCAAGTTCTCCCTTTGCAAAGTATGCTTGTCCCAGCAAATGGTTGGCAACTGCAATGCCATCGGTCTGGTTGGTCTCAATCTTTAGATCTCGCGACAGTAGGAAGTAGTATATGGCCGAATCGGCCATATTCTGAGCAAGGTATATTTCCCCGAGGCAACCGTAGGTGAACGATAGCGAGCGTTTATCGTTATGCTCTATCGATGCATTCACAGCCTGTTCAATGTAGTATCGTGCCTCCTCATAATCTTCCTGCGCAAAGTAGGTTGCTCCTATGGAGTTTTGGGTGAAGTATACCCCCTGCTTATCGCCAAGGGCTTGCTGTACATTTAATGCCTTATGAAAGTACTGAAGTGCAAGCGCGTTGTAGTCTTGCCGTCGGTAGGCCTGTCCTAGGTTGGAATAGTTGTATGCCAATTGTGCGCTATCGGCAAGTTCTGTTGCTAGCTCAAGTGATTGCAAATGGTAATCAATAGCTTTCTCGTAGTTACCCTCTTGCCTTTCCCTGTGCCCAAGCCTATCGAGAGCTTCCATTAGGCTGGGCTTAAAGTTTACCCTTTGGGCATGCTCAATATATTCCTCCATAAGAGGCTTAAAAAGATGCTTGAGGTTACGACGGTTTTTACTTATGGCTATTAGGAGATTTCGGAGTTGGGCTTCGTTGTCGTCAGCTTTTTTAATTTCCAGCCGGAGGCTATCCCTTAGCTGCTCAATATTCAAGTGCTGAGCAATTGCACCGTTGATTTTAAAAAGGAGGGTGATTAAAATGCATAGAATAAGAGGCTTAAAAAACCGTACTAAAAAGTGTTTCACTTTTAAATATTGGTTATGGGTTGGTAAATTAGCTAGATGTTGGTTATAAAATTATAACAAAAATTATAACGTATATTACATTATGGCAAATATTCTCTATGAATTCGTTTGAAATTGAGCATCACTAAAGTTAGCAGTTTAAATTTCCGCCTTTGCAAAGCACAATTTCTGTTGAGCTAATGGTAACCATATGCCCTTTCTGTGCTTCATCAAACCAGGGTTTAATGTGATAAAGAAAACGTTCAATTTTGCTCCTTTCGTCTACTAGCTGAATTACAACTGGAACCTTCTCAACGAGTTCCCAAAACTTGGTTGACTTAACCTTACTGCTCTCACCAAAGCCCATAATACCTCGCATAACAGTTGCCCCTTTAATCCCGTAGTTTTTAGCCTCAATGGTAATAGCCTCAAAGAGCTTACTACCGTGAAACATATCGGTAGAACTGAGGTAGATGGTCATCATTACCGTTTCATCTGGTGATTTCATGCGCTATCGTATTAGGTTAATTAATGAATATCCAAGGTAAACAAAGAAAAAACCGAGCACAACGCTTAAACCAGTGTAAACTGACATGTGTAAAAGTTCTCCACCACGAATCAAAATGAAATTCTCGTTGGCAAATGTGGAGAAAGTCGTAAACCCTCCACAAAGTCCAACCGCAAGAAGTAACCTTAATTCAGTTGACATCAAATGACCGCGTTCTGAGAGTCCATAGAGTAATCCTATAAGTAAGCTGCCAATAATATTTACAACTAAGGTTCCCCAAGGGAAGGCTCCCTCTGTCCCTTTTTGTACATAGAATGATAGAAGGTAACGTGCTACTGATCCTACTCCACCGCCTAGGGCAACAATCAATACATTTTTTATCATTTCTTAAGTTTTAGCGATGAGACTCCATCCTTAAGGTGGTAAACCCTATCGAAGTTCTTCTGAGTTACTAAATATCTTAAAGCGGATACGCTTTTAATGCCTTGTTCGCAAAGCAGCATAATGTCCTTGTCTCTAGGTAAACCCTCCACAATATTTGGCAACTCGTAAAGAGGAAGTGTATCCCACTCATATGCCAAAGACTTAATGGGATTTCCATCGTCAGCAAAGGCTAGAATTAAAGGAGGATTATCACTGCTTAACATTTCGATAAATGTCTCAGCATTAATTTCACTCGCCTTAAGGATATAATCGGGGCAAGAGTAATCATACTCTGCCAACTCCTTTATTTTGAGATTATTAGGATTAAGAGCGATATCAAACTCCGTAAAAGTCATTGCTAATCCATCAAAGTTGAGTAACCTTCCTGAGAGTGTATCACCAATTCCAGTAACCACTTTAAGCGCCTCAAGCGCTTGCATAGTTCCGATAATACCAGGCACCATTCCAATAACACCAGCCTCAGAGCAAGTTGGTGCTTCAAGCGGATCGGGTTCTTCCTCTAACAAACATCGGTAAGTTGGACCACCGTTATAGTTGTATACCGATAGCTGACCCGAAAACTTCAATACACCTCCAATAATAAATGGCTTACCAAGCATTACACAGGCATCGTTAACCAAAAATTTGGTAGGGAAATTATCGCTACACTCAATAACCAAATCGTACTGGCTAATAAGCTTCAAGGCGTTATCCTTATGTAAACGGGTAAAATGGGGTATTACTTTTACCATTGAGTTCATTTCGGAAAGCCTTTTTGATGCTACCAACGCTTTTGGCTCATCAATATTTTTCTCGGAATATAGTACTTGGCGGTGTAGGTTTGAGAGAGTAACCTCATCGCTATCAAGCACTCCAATAGTTCCTACTCCAGCAGCAGTCAGATACATAAGTACCGGGCAACCAAGTGCGCCAGCACCAATTACGAGCACTTTCGATTTTTGCAGTTTTTCTTGTGCTTTCTCACCAAAATCGTTAACGCTTACCTGGCGAATATACCTATCCATTTCAATACCAATCATAAATAATAATTTCTGTCTAAAAGTAGAAAAAATAAAAAACTATATGTTTACTATAAACTATTATAACCTAATATCATCAAATTGAGAGTTACAATTGTCTTATAACATAATAAAAAACAATTGATGTAATTAGTTATTTTCTACCTTTGAAATTATTAATAATCTTAAAAATTAGTCATCATGCAACAGCTCGATTGGGGCAACCTGCCCTTTGGCTACATGAAAACCAACTACAACGTTCGCTGCACATACAAAGATGGTAAATGGGGCGAACTTGAGGTTTCCGATTCAGAATACATACCACTGCACATTGCTGCCACAGCACTTCACTACGGACAGCAGGCCTTTGAAGGGATGAAAGCCTATCGCGGCAAAGACAATAAAGTTCGGCTTTTCCGTTGGGAAGAAAACGCAAAACGCTTTCAGGACTCGGCCGATGGTATTCACATGGCTAAAGTACCTAGCGACCTATTTTTGCAGGCCATAATAAAGGCAGTGAAATTGAACGAAGAGTTTGTTCCGCCATACGGAACCGGTGCATCACTTTACATAAGGCCATTGCTTTTTGGCTCGGGTGCCGAGGTTGGCATTAAACCTGCAAAAGAGTACACCTTTATTGTTTTTGTTACTCCGGTTGGACCATACTTTAAAGAGGGCTTCAACCCTGTTAAAATAGCCATCGTTCGCGATAGCGACCGTGCCGCTCCTCTGGGAACAGGTACCTTTAAGGTTGGTGGCAACTACGCTGCAAGCTTAAGGGGTACCATAAAAGCACATGATGCTGGTTACGGTGCACCTATGTACCTCGACTGTGTTGAGAAGAAGTACATCGATGAGATTGGAGCAGCCAATTTCTTTGGAATTAAGAACAAAACATACATTACTCCAAAATCATCCTCAATATTGGCCTCAATAACTAACAAGAGTTTAATTACTTTAGCCGAAGACATGGGGCTTAAGGTTGAACGCAGACCCGTGCCCGTTGAGGAACTGGAAACTTTTGAAGAGGTTGGAGCATGCGGAACCGCAGCCGTTATCTCGCCCATTGGTGAGATAAACGATCTGGACTCTGGAAAGGTATACAAATTCTGCCGCGACGGAAAACCAGGGCCTATTTCAAAAAAGCTATACGAAACGCTTGTAGGTATTCAGTACGGAGATATTGATGACAAACACGGTTGGATTACCGTTATTGATTAGCTTTAGTAATAATAAAAAAAATCCCAGATCAGTAGTCTGGGATTTTTATTTAGCTCTTGTGCGTTCTAAAAACAATTATTGGTCCAGGGGTAAATGCAATTTCAAACCAATCGCCCAGGCTTTCGTTAAGCGTTCCCATCCAAGGACTAGTTAGAGATTTCTCCTGTATTGGATATTTTAGGTTACTTGTGGTGATTCTGGTTGAGTTGTTAAACGAAAAGATGGAAACCTGCTGCCCTGCAAAGCTATCCAACCGAGCGGTTGAGAGCAGTGGCACAAACGTGCCAAAATCGGTTACCATTTCAACTTCCATCCCTAGCTCAAGGTACCTCGTTAGCAACCCAATATTACCCATTGTGTGGTCGTCGCGTTTACCTGTTCCCGCAAGAATAGTGATTTTGGTGTAACCTCTCTCCTTACACCAGTAAACCGATTTGGTTAAGTCATTCGAATCCTGATCGGGAAAATGGTATAGCCTATCGGCATAAAGGCTCTTCAGCTCACTCGATAACGAATCTAAATCGCCAACAATAGCAAAAGGTTCTAAACCAATGTTGTTGAGACCTTGTGCCGAACCATCGCAACAAACAATTCGCTTGGCTCCAGTGAGTTTACCCATTGGAATAGGATGCGAAGGGAAACGACCATTGGCCAAAATTACTGTTGACATTCGCGGTAGCTTATTACTATCAATTTGGAACCTGCTAGCATATGTAAACTATTTCAGTGCCTGAGGTTCGAAATTCTTTTGCTTTAGGTACGATCTTCTCCACAGAACATATCCTACAAAACTCATGGTTACATACATTACAAATAGCACCGATGTTGGGTAAAGCCCTTTGTAAATGTATAGTGCCAAAGATACAGTGTTTACAACAATCCATACCCACCACATCTCCAATATTTTTCGGGCAAGCATCCATGTTGCTGTAATGCTTAGAGCTGTTGTAAATGCATCGCCAATTGGAACTGGTGAGTCGGTAAAGTTCTTCAGCACGTAAATCAACCCCACAAATATAGCAATTGTTGCCAACGATAAGTTTAATACTTGCGCTAAGGTGATGTGGGTAACAGGTAGCATGTCCGTTTCCTCCTTTTTACCACCATAAAGCCAGTGCCACCATCCGTAAAGGCTGATGCCTAGGTAGTAGAATTGCAATCCCATATCGGCATAAAACTTTGAGGTGTAAAAGATATATACGTAAAATGCCGATGTGATGAACCCCACAGGCCAAAGCCAAATCTTTTGCTTAATCTCGAGGTAAAGGTAGATTATGCCCGTTACCGCGCCAATAACCTCTATATAATTTTTTAGTAACCAGTCAATCATAGTTTGTTGATTTGTTAGTAGACGGAAAACAGAAGACCGAAGTTGGAAGACCGAAGAAGGGAGCCCGAAGTGGGATTTAAGATTTCCGTCTTCGGTATTCGGTCTACCACTAAAACTCCAGAGCAATGCGCCCCATAAAGTTTATGCCCGCTTGCGGAAAGAATCCATCCTCGCGGTACTCGGGGCTGCCATCGTTAAACTCGGCTCGCCATACCCAGCCATTGGCAATATAATCGTTATTGAATATATTGTTTACAAAGAGCTGTAGGTTGATGGCCTTAAAACCTTTAGGTTTCAAGGTGTAATCAACCTTAAGGTTGTTAACCAGGTAAGCATCGAGCATACGCTCCTTGCTGCTAGTGTTATCGATATACTGAGCCCCTACATACTTGGTGATAAAGGTAACTCCAAGCCCTTTCAATGGCTCAACCCTAATTTGGCTTGAGGCCACCACGGGCGGAGAGAACGATATGTCGGTTGTGCCCAGCTCGTACTCGTTTTGCCCAACGTAGTCCCAGTTGGCATCGTACAGATCAACGTATGATACAAAGTTCTCAATTTTGTTCTGGCTAAGGGTTAGGTTGGCATCCCACCTAAGCCATTGGGTTGGCATTAGACCTGTGGTTAGCTCAATTCCCCTGCGGTAGCTTTTGTCCACGTTGGCCATAAGAGGGTAACCAACCTCGCTAAGCTTACCTGTAAGCACTAGCTGATCCTCAAAATCCATATAGAAAAGGTTTACACCCATGGCAAAACTCTGCGACTTGAAGTTGTAGCCCAGCTCGTAATCAATAAGTTTTTCTTCGCGTGGCGTATTGTTGGTATCGTACTTCATGGCATCCTTTATATCGGCACGGCTTGGCTCACGGTGTGCCATGGCAACCGAGAAAAATGCTTCCTGATTGGCCGATAGCTGATAGAAAACACCCCCTTTCGGGTTAAAGAATTTCCAGTCATGCTTCTGTTCGAGGTTTTGCAAGTCATCGTCGAAACCAGCCAATTCATAGTCAATTCCCCTGTACTGCAGATCGCCAAATAGCGAGAGGTTGTCAATTACCTCGTATGTGGCTTTTACAAAGATGTTATAATCGGTTTTTAGCCCATTGTTTCTGTACCACTCGTAATTTCTTGGGATACCGATGTTGGTTTTGGTCCAAAGTACATTTCCAAAGTGGTGGTTGTCGTACTGGTTCCAACCTCCACCCAGTATGGTGTTTAGCTTATTCTCTGTGTACGAAAGCGAGTAGGTAAATCCATACAAATCATTGTCAAGCCACTTTTGGCGCACCATATCCACCCGCGAGACGGTCTCCTCGCCAATTACAAATGGGGCTAGGCCATAGTCGGTTAGCTTCCTGTTGCGCTTGTACTGCTCGTAAAATCCCTCGCCCGCAATCCAGTAACCAGCAAGGTTGAGCGATAGGTTTTTACTAAGCTCATGGCTAAAAATTAGGTGGTAGTGTGTTTGCGTGTAGTTGTCGGACTCGTTGGGGTAGAAAAGCTCCACGCCATGGCCATCAGTTCCCATATATCCAGCGGGGTTGTAGCGTCGGTTTTGGTCGAGCATATAGCTTGGCGTACCCTCCCAGGTGATTCCGGTATGTTGTACCCCATGAATAAGATTAAACCTTAGCAAACTACGCTCGCTATGCCAGGCTCCGGTAATAAACAGCGATTCATGGTCGGACCAGCCCCGCTCAATGTATCCATCGGATTTAACCTGAGAATAACGCGTTTCGAAGCTAAACATATCGTTCACTAGCCCCGTACCTGCTTTAATTGAGGTGCGTAGCGTGCTGAACGAGCCAGCAATGGCCTCGGCTTGCGCAAAGGGTTCGGGCGTGAGGGTGCTGGTTTGGAAATTTACGGTTGCACCAAAAGCACCAGCCCCATGGGTTGATGTGCCAACGCCTCGTTGCACCTGAATACTCTCCACCGAGTTGGCAAAGTCGGGCATATTAACCCAGTATACACCCTGCGATTCGGGGTCGTTAAGCGGTATACCGTTTATGGTAACGTTAATGCGGGTCATATCAGTCCCGCGGATGCGGAATGTGGTGTTGCCCACACCTGTTCCTCCTTCGGAAACAGCCACCACCGATGGCACCATCTCAAGAAGGTAGGGGATATCAAACCCCGATTTTTGTCTCTCCAGCTCCTCGGCATTGATATTGGTTTGTGCTATGGGCATTCTGCTTCTAGCGCGGATTGCGCTTACAATTACAGCTTCGTTCATAATGCTCTCGGGCACAAGGGAGAACTCAACAGTGATATCAGCATCAACGTAAATTTCCTTAACGGCTTTACCATACCCCATAAATGAGGCGAAAATTTGATAGTTCCCCGATCTGCGAAGTGTTAGGCTGTAGCTGCCATCGGCAGTGGTTGATGTTCCCAGCAACGAGTTTTCAATAGCAACCACGGCTCCTGTAAGGGGTTTCCCCTGCTCATCGAGCACGCGCCCAGTTACTTTAAAGATTCCCTCACCTTCGTAAGGCATTCCGTTGGCAATCCATCCAATCGGGAGTAAAAGCAGTAGCAATACAATTTTTCTCATCTCAAAAAGATCCTTTTAGTGGTTAATGAATATCCTGCTTAAACACCATGTGATAGGGGAAGGGTGTGCACCGCCCGCTTACCATCATACACAAGGCATTAAGCAACCAGTAAAAGGGGTTTAATACGTAAAGGTTGAATTAAGAAGACTCTTTTCCCTTCGTCGGTACTACCCGAATCAGGTTCCAAGGGTTTGTTCTCAGCCCGTTGTATTAAGGCACCCCTAAAAGTGATTATTTTGCAAAGGTAAACTATATGAATTATACTTTGCAAATAAAATTAAGGTAATTTATAAAAATGAGAGAAAAACTGTTCAAATTGCTATTAAATCGCAGCTATTTTAACTTTAAACTTAGCTCTTCTGTAAGTTTGTTCTTATAAAAAAGAGATAGCTAAACCCTGTAAGGATTATGAAAACTATACCGGCTATAGTAATTGCGCCTTGCAGGCTAAAAGCATCGGTATACCAACCGTAAAATGGCCCCCAAAAAGCAAATATTATACGAATAACAAAGTTGCGAACCGATAGGTTTGTAGCTTTTACCTTGGATTTTGTAAGCCGACGTTACCCACAGGCTTTCATACGTCTTGCTTGGTTTTCAGCTTTGGCAAAGACATACTCTTTTGCAATTTTTGGCTTGAGCATTGGCTGGCGCAAAACAAAGTTCACGAACTCCAAAAACAAATTTAAAATGCGTGAGTAATTGCAAACCCCCTGCCGGACGGGCAGGTGTGCTGTTTGTTGGCGGGCATATCCTGTCATTTAACATTCTTTCTCAATTTCTGGTTTCTGTCTTTTTTAGTATGGCAACGGTCTGCGTGTATTAGAAGTAGCGGATTAAAAGCACTTCACTTTCAGTTTGGCACTGACTTTTATTAAAAATACCGTCCTTTGAATTAGCACTGAAGCCGCTATTTTTTATACACGCTGTTGGGTGCTGTGGTTCTCATTTTTTATCAGTTTCAACTGTTGTGAATTTCAGTGTTGTTTGTTCTAAAATTGGTTTCAGTCGTCTTTCTGCAAGATCAATATACTCCGGTGAAATGTCGTAACCGACAAACTTTCTTTCTGATTTTATTGCCGAAACTGCTGTTGTCCCGCTACCCATGAACGGGTCAAGTATTATATCTCCCTTGAATGAATAAAGCTGAATCAGTCTGTACGGTAATTCTTCTGGAAATGGTGCAGGGTGTCCAATTCTTCTTGCACTTTCAGCATTCATTGTCCAAATAGATTTTGTCCATTCCATAAAATGTTCTTTTGTTATGGAATTTTCTTTTTTGCCTTTTTCTCTTTTGTAGTCGCCTTTTGAAAACACCAAAATATACTCGTGTACATCACGTAAAATAGGGTTTGCAGCACTTTGCCAACTGCCCCAAGCCGTTGAAGGACTTGCGCTTGCTGCTTTGTTCCAAATAATTTCGCCACGCATATTGAACCCAATGTCCAACATTATTTTTGAAATGTAGTCAGAAAGTGGTATGTATGGTTTTCTTCCGAGATTTGCTACATTGATGCAGGCACGACCACCATTTACAAGAACTCTATATGTTTCTTTAAATGAGTTTTCAAGAAGTTGTAAATACTCCTTTAATGACAAATCTTCGTCATACTCTTTTGATACATTGTATGGTGGCGAAGTAATCATTATATGAACAGAATTGTCAGGCAATTCTTTCATATTTTCGGCTGAACCAAGAATAAATTTGTTTTCCAACTCATCAGGAAAATCATTTTCATTCTTATCAAGAATTTTTTTATCGCCAAGTTCTGTATAAAGTTTAGAGTTATAAAACTTTGAACTGTCGTGATTAATTCTTCCGTTTGTTCCGAAAGCACTTGTTTCTGTTCCTTTTGCTCTTTTCATTTTAGCTTCGGATTAAGGTTAAAAATTTTTCTGCCCTTGCAATGTCAGTCGGTTCTTGGCTTGCAATTCTTATAATTTCTCCAAGTTTCAATTTTGAAATCATTGAAGAGAAATAATTCATATCGTTTGTTACAAGTTCTTTGCAGTTGTTAAAAAGTTGCTCTCTTTCCAAAATTGTTTGAAAGCCCAATTTGGGTGTATTCTTCACATAATCAGAATTTGTTGGCTTTGGATTTAATGACCAAAAACCTTGAATAACACCCGAGGTTTTAAGAAAGTCGACCTTTTTAATGTAACTGTCTGTAATTGGGCTATTACCTAATACAACTATTGGGATTTTAGTTGAAGCAATGCCCGAAACACGAATGTTGATAGACTTTCCAATGGCTTTTAGCATAGAGTCAGAACGTAGTAACGCTGGATTTCCTTTGTGTTGTTTGTAGTCACCTATGTGTTCAACTCTGTCGGGGTGAGTGTATTTGTAGTTTGAAACAATACTCATTTTAATCTCAAAAAGAAGTTTTATATTTTCAGGTTTTTGATCGGTAGTGTTTGTAGTGCAAAATGCAAGGTCTGCATTTGATTGTCTTGAAAGTCCAATTTCATCACAAACAACACTATTTACAGCATAAAGTCCTAATTCTTTGGCAATTGGTTCAAAAAGGGTTTTGCTCCATTTTTCGGTAAACTGCCCGATTAATGAGTTTCTACTTTGTAAAGTTTGACCTTCTGCGTCTGCTCCTTTTGGAACATAGGCGAAATACCCACCTTGTAGGTTATAAAATAGCTGTTCAGGAGAAGCAAAATTCTTTAATGCTTCCGTAAAAAATTGTATTTCAGTATCGTTATTCCAAAGTGTCATTAAGTCTGTCTGCTTATGTTATTTTTTAAGGC
>OMKS01001672.1_pt1 | contig 19545 bp, 12 predicted proteins | sample 1674721 | NCBI WGS metagenome assembly OMKS01 (sample SAMN06264996, study PRJEB25208) | sediment metagenome | isolation source: hot spring sediment | place: USA: California | collected 2014-09-02
TGCCACGGAGCTCTCAAAGCAACTGCTCAAGACGGCCCGCACGCCACACTCCCTGGCCGCAGCTATCCAGTGTGCCGTCCGCGACAGACCTCCGAGTGCCGCGGGTTTGAGGACCACGGCCCCGACTCCCTCGGCAATGGGCGCCTGCCGGGGGTCGAGCCCGACCAGCGTCTCATCCAAGCCAATCGGGATGCCTGTCTGCTGAAAGAATGCCCGCTGGTCCGAGGGGTCGGCCACGGGTTCCTCGATATACTCAATTCCGTCGGGTCCGATCTGCCGGGCGAACTCCACGGCCTGTTCCAGCCGCCAGGCCCGGTTCGCATCCAGCCGCAGGCTTGCGCCGCCATGCGGGGATCCTGTCGGCGGATTGGCCCAGACCGCCTCGCGGATACGCTGGATGGCCTCAATCTCATCGGTCATATCACGGCGGCCGAGTTTGACCTTCACGGCTCGATAGCCCTCACGAGCCAGCCTCACCGCCTCCTCGCAGACATCCGCACCGGCCGGGACCAACCCGCAGACAGCCACCTCTCCATCGACGGCGCAGTTGCCCGACAGGTCCAGCAGGGCCATCTCCACCCCACAGCGGACACTGGGCGGCATTGCCCCCAATACGGCGTCGGATTGCTCGAACAGGGCCGACTCATCCTGCGCCCAGTCAGTTCCCATCACCGCTTGGCGCAGACCCGGCAGGGCATCGAAGACCTCTTTCAGACCCTCGCGGTGGAGCCCCGGCAGGGGGGCTATCTCCCCGTGCCCTTCCCAGCCCGAACCATCGCGCACGGTAACAAACACCCCTTCGCGGTGCGTGGCCGGCGCGGGATGCCCTCGCACCGACGGCGAGACGCCCTCGATGCGTCGTGCAAGCTCCAAGCGATACCGCCGAAAGCAGCACTGCGCCACCCTCATATCAGCCATCCCAGTGAGAAAAGCACGCTATAGACCACAAGTGATACGCCCGTCTGCGCCAACGCCCGGTTCAAGACCGCCGGCTCGGCCTCCCGCAGGACCGCCCGCATCGGCGACCACGCAACCGCCAGCATCAGGATTGAGAGATTTGCCCACCAGCGCCCTCCGGAGCACACCGACAGGAGAAGCGGGACCGTACAGGCCCCGACGATACAAGCGACGTACTGGGCCTTGCCAAAGCTGCGTCCGAACCGCACCACGAGCGTGCGCTTGCCTGCCTGCTTGTCTGTGTGGTAGTCGCGGAAGTTATTTACGGTCAGTACAGCCGTGGAGATCAGCCCGGGGCCGAGCCCAGCGAGGATGGGCTGCCATGTTATGCGGCCCGTCTGCAAGTAGTACGTGCCGCCGACCGCGACCGGCCCGAAGAACACCAGGACGAACACGTCGCCCAGGCCCAGATACCCCAACGGCAAGGGCCCGGCCGTGTACAACAGGCCGCAGGCAATCGATGCCGCCCCGATCAGGGCGATGGCGATTCCGCCCTCGTAGACAAGGTAACACCCGAGCAGGCCCGCCGCGGCGAACGTTGCCATAAAGGTTGTTCGCATCACCGCGGGCGAGACGAGCCCGGCTGCGGTCGCCCGCGGTGGCCCGACCCGCTCAGCTGTATCCGTTCCCTTTACGAAATCATAGTAATCGTTTGCGTAGTTCGTACCCACCTGAATCAGCAGGGCACAGACCAGCGTCACCCCCAGGACCAGCCGGTCCACGGGGCCGGCGGCATAGGCCATCGCGGCGCCCACAATGACCGGCCCGGCCGCGGCCGGCAAGGTCCTGGGCCGTGCGCTCAGCAGTAGTGCGTTGACCGTCCGCATCAGCGAAACCTTGAGAAATCCGGAGGCCGCTTTTCGACAAACGCATCACGCCCCTCCTGGGCTTCGGGGGTCTGGTAGAACAGCATGGTCGCCAGTCCCGCTAATTCCTGCAGGCCCGCCTGACCATCGCAATCGGCGTTGAACGCCGCCTTCAGGCAGCGGATGGCCACGGGCGATTTCGCCAGGATCTCGCGGCACCATTTGACCGTCTCGGCCTCCAGCTCGGCCAACGGGACCACCGTATTGACCAAGCCCATCGCCATCGCCTCGGCCGCACTGTATTGGCGGCACAGGTACCATATCTCCCGAGCCCGCTTGTGGCCGACGATTCGCGCCAGATAGCTCGCCCCGAATCCGCCGTCAAAGGACCCCACCTTCGGCCCGGTCTGGCCGAAGACGGCGTTGTCGGCCGCAATGGTCAAATCGCACAGCAGGGCCAGCACGTGGCCGCCCCCGATGGCGTAGCCGGCCACCATCGCAATGATGACCTTCGGACAGCGTCGAATCTGCCGCTGGAACTCCAGCACATCCAGGCCCTCGGCGCCGCCGGCATCGCGATAACCGGCGTGTCCGCGGATCTTCTGGTCGCCGCCCGAGCAGAAGGCCTTGTCTCCTTCGCCGGTCAGGACGATGACGCCGATACCGGGATCATGTTCGGCCATCCGCAGCGCCTCCGACATCTGACGGACCGTCTCCGGACGAAATGCGTTTCGAACCTGTGGCCGATTGATCGTAATCTTGCCGATACCCTCATACGTCTCGTACCGGATGTCCGAGAACTCTCCCGCACGGACCCATTGAATACCCGCCATCGGTCATTCTCCTTCAGTATGGAGCGCCTCGATAATCGCCGTTTTGATCGCCTTGCGGAGCCTCAGGTTCACGGCGCGCTGCGTCGGGACTTCGATCAACCCCGATGTGCCCTCGTGGACCATTGCACGATACGCATCGGCGAATGCCTGCTTTGTGGTCGTGGTTTGGTACTTGACTTTGAATGTCTCACAGACCCCGGCGAATGAGTAGTCGTGCGGCGCGACGAAATAAGGCTCGAATACGTCCTTGTACTGCGATATGTCGAGGAAATCAAAGATTCCGCCACCGCGATTGTTGATCGTTACCACGATGACCGGCGGCTCCGACCGCCCCACGATGGCCAGCGAATTGATATCATGCACCATCGCCAGGTCGCCGGCGACCGCCGTTACGGGGGCGTCCAACCCGGCGGCGAATCCACACGCCGACGCCACGACGCCGTCGATGCCGCTGATACCCCGATTGGCTCCAACGCGGACGGTCTGGGCCGCCGTGTCCGCGTAAAGATCCATATCCCGGATCGGCATGCTGTTCGACAGGAACAAACCCGTGCCGTCGGGAACCTCCCGCGACAGATGCCGCGCAACAAACGCCTCCGTCAGCCCAGGCTCCGCGGCTATGTGCCGCTCGATGATCGCGTGCGCCGCCTCGGCCTTGTTGCGGTAAAACCGCCAGAAGGCCCCTTCATCGCGGCTTTCGATATATTCGGCGAGCGATTCGCAGAAGCCGGCCACGTCCGTTTGAACGTGTCGTGTCACCGCATGAACGGGGTCGTAACGGTCGGGGTCTTGCTTGATCACGATATACGACCGGGGCCGATTCGTATCGAAGAACTGGCCCACTCGCTTGGAGGTCGTCCGCCCGCCGATGTGCAGCACCACATCCGGTCTTGCCTGTCTGTTGAAATCGGCGCCGAGTAACTGCGGGTCATAATGGCGAATCAGATTCGTCCCGCATCCGCCCAGTCGAAGCCCGGACACAATGTCCGCATACACCGGGCACCGGAGCTTGGCCACCAACTGCCGAACCGCCGTTTGCTGTCTGTCGGTTCGCAGCCCGCCGACCACGACCATCAGCCGCTGTGCATCGCCGATGGTTTGGGCAATGGATTCCACGACGGCCGGATCCACTGCGGCACAGGCCGGTTCATAGCGAGTGAACGGCTCCCGTGAATCGCGCCAGCGGCCGATCCTGGCCGTGTAGACGGTCTCGTCGGCTCCCTGCATGGGTTCCAGTGGTTCGCGAAACCGGCAGTTCAAATGGACCGGGCCCGGATATATTCCCACGGACCGCGACACGGCATGGTCCACCGTCGTCAGGACGGCCTGGGCGCCCATTGGCTCGCACGGACAGGGAAAGTCAAAGTCCCAACGCACAAACCGCGCGAACATCCCAGCTTGGTTGAGTGTCTGGTTGGCTCCCGTGTCGGTCAGCTCCGGGGGTCTATCGGCGGTTAGCACGAGCAATGGGACTTTGTCCACCGAGGCCTCGCAGATTGCCGGCAGAAGGTTCGCGGCGGCGGTTCCGCTTGTTGTTATCACCGCCGCCGGCCGGGTGGTCGCCCGGCCATACCCCAAGGCATAGAAGGCGCTGCCGCGCTCATCATAGAACATCATCACCCTGGCCCGGCGGTTCCTGGCCGCGGCCGCGACCAGCGGCGTCGAACGCGAGCCCGGACTGATGCAGAAGGTGTCAATGCCATACCGAACCAGTTCCTCGACAATGATCTCTGCCTGCAATGTATTGAGATTAGCCGGCATGGGCATTGCTTACCCCAGGACCTCAAGGAAATGGCGCATCTTCGCCTCGGTCTCGTCCCATTCGGCGGCTGCGTCCGACGCCTCGACGATGCCGGCCCCTGCGTAGAGCGTCAGCCGCGGGCCTTCGATCATGCACGAACGGATACCGACGGCGAACTCATCGGCCCGGCGGCCGACCCATCCCACCGGCCCGGCGTACCAGCCCCGCCCGTGCCGTTCGATCCGTCGGATCTGTTCGAGCGCCGCCGCCTGAGGGGATCCGCCCACCGCTGCCGTCGGGTGCAGCGCGTCGATAATCTCCGCCGCGGCCAGTCCGGCCTTCAGGCGTCCTTCGAATCGGCTGACAAAATGTTGCACGTAGGTCAGCGCCAGGACATCGCGTTCCCCGACCACACGGCAGCGGTCGCAAATACGTTCCAAGTGCGTCCGGACATCCTGAAACACATACGCGTGTTCTTCGGCCTCTTTCGCGGAGGCCAGCAGGGCCTTGCGCAGGTCGTCCGTCTGCCGGTCGGTGGCCCCCACGGCACAGGTCCCCGCTATGGCCTCGGTGTAGATATCCCGGTCCCGCCGCCGATACAAGCACTCCGGGCTGCTGCCGACAAAGGCCCGCCCGCCGAATTCAAAGCAGAAATCGTAGGTCCCGCCGCGGCCGGCCCTCACGCGCCTGAGTATCTCGGCAGGATCCACCTCGCTGGACATGGTCAGTTCGCTCTTGCGAGAGAGGACTATCTTGCTGAGCCCCCCGCGCCGCATCATTTCGATGGTCCGGCCGACCATCGCGGTCCACTGATTCCTGTCGGGGGTGTTCACCCTTGTAAGGATGCGTCCGACGGATGTGGCCACGGCGATGTCGGGCGATACAGATACGGCCTTGTTCGCCAACGCCTCCGCCTCGGCGCGTAAAGATTGAACATCCCGCCGGCGCCCCGCCCGTTCCGTCAGGGCCAGAACCGTCCGGTCACCGGTTCGGCGCAACTCCACCCGCGGGGCCACAAACCGAAATCGCCCGAATCCCTCCATCGGTGTCCGGTCATCGAGCGGATCGAAACAAATGCCTCCGTAGTAGCGCAGGTCCACCGGGCCTTCATCCACCGACCGGCGCACCGCCGTCAGTGCCTCCGGGGCCGTGGAATAGTCCGTCTCGTCGGCCTGTGCCGCGGCGCCGGCTCCGGCCGCCTCGTCGTCGCCGTCTCGGTCGGACCAGTAGAACCGGTCCACGCCACGCTGCCGCGAGAACCACTCCAGGACGGATATGCCCTCGACCTTTACCTCGGCGCGCACAAACAACTGCGGGCGTGGCACAACACCGCCGACCGCCCGCCGCACGTCTTGACGAACGCGGCAAGTTTGTCTGGAGTCTTTCATGGAGAACGGATTCTACACGAAAGACCTCGGTCTATCAATCGACGAGTTATGAGTTACGGCATGTCCATCAGCCATGCCTCGGCCAGAATAGCCACGTCCTCCATTTCAACACCACCGCTTTCGTCCAGGTCGGCGCCGCTACAGTAGTCGGGCGGTGAGCATGCATCCAGCCAGCGACCGGCCAGCATCGCCCAGTCGCGGAAGTCCACCCGTTTGTTCCCGTCAATATCCGCGCGACAGGAGACCACTTGCATCGCGTTCGGAAGGCGGCATTGGGCCGATGGACCACACTCGGGCACCAGTTCAAGGTTCCACAATCCGCTGGGCGCCGCGGCGAGATTAAACCGGCACGACACTGTATTGGGATCCGTCGCGGATATGTTCATGGCGTTGATGCGGGCGGCCTGGCTCCGGTAGACCACCAGCTCGGCGTCCACGTTGATCAGGCGTCGATTGCCGCCGCCGGCGTCCGTCTGAAACAGTTCGATTCCTTCCTGCCCGTCCGTGAAGAAGTAGTCCATCTGCAGGGCATAAGCCCCCTCCGACGGAAAGTCATAGGACATCGTCCCGGCGGTGCCGGGGTTGGCCACGTCCGTCGTCGCCTCGGTTCGCAGATTCGCGTACTCGCCCACGAGCCTTCCGTCGATCCACAGCGCGAAACCATCGTCACTGCAGACGCCGAAGTACCGGGTTCCGGGCGACGGCGCGTAGATATAGCCCATGAAGCGGATTGCAAAATTCGGGAAACCCAGGTTGAAGGGCCACGTGAAGGGCTGTTCGCCCGTTTTGAACTCGCCCTGGCCGCGAAGATTACCCAGGTTAATTACGTTATACACCGAGTAGATCTCGTCGATCAGGCTGTCCTGCGGGTTATCCAGCAGCAGTGTCGCGGCCTCAATCCGGTCAAAGCCCGAGGCGTTCAGCACGTGCATCGCGTCGAACCCGATTTCCTCCGCGACCTTGGTCAGGGATACCTGCGTGGTCCCGCTGAGGTTGGCGCCCCGAATCAGCACGTCGACCACTCCGCCGTCGCACGCCTTCTCCGGCGTCACGGAATCGATGCGGCTGGGGGGGGCCTTTGTCACCGTAATCGTGTCCTCCGCGCCGCCGACGGGGAATCCGGCCCCCGTATGGCCCGTGACGTGAAGCACGTTGGCGCCTTCGTCGAGCGTCACATCCACCTTCCATGTATTCTGGCCGAACAGTTCCGTCGGCAAAAGCGTTCCGTTGACGGCAATACGCGAGACGGCGACCGGAGCGACGCCTGTCAGCGTGATCACATCATAACCCGTGCAGAAATCCTGCCCTCCATTCGTGGTGATGGCGAAGACCTCGGACGTCGGCAGTTGGGTCAGGATGTAGTTGCGGCGGTCGCGGATGAAGGCCTTGATGGCGTTTCGCCGCCCGTCGTTGCCGTTGTCGAGAACCTGTTGGTCGGCGGCGTCGTCGAGGAACTTGTCAAAGGCCGTGGGCGGATTGGCCGTTCCATAAGATGTTTGCCACGGCCCGTATGCCAGTTCCGCCAACGCCGCCAGGTACATGCGACGGTATTTGTCCCGATTGATAAACGCCACGATCTCCGGGAACTTGTTGGGTGTGACCTCAAACAAGTCGGATGTCGGGCCGTTTCCCGAACCCAACGTGAAGTCGATATCCCACGGCAGGAGGTACCATTTCTGTTCGTTGGCCGTGTAGTAGAACATGTTGTTCTTGCCGCGTCTGTATCCATAGCTGTCCCAGTCGCCTACGGCATGGCGGATCGCCAGCGAACGGGCCAGATGTTCCGGGTGGACGACCGACTCGACGTTGAGCTCGTACAATCCGCTACTCACGGAGGTGTTCATCTTCTGGGCGAAATTCAGCAGGTGGCTCCATTCGTCGTTCTGCCGGTGCGAGCGCTTCTCGAATCCCCAGCGATACGTCTCCTTGAGCAACGGGTGTTGCGAATTATAGATGAGACCCTCGTCCAGGTTCGCAAAGCCTGTTCCATCTATGGTGTATTCGAAGTAGTCGTCCACCTTGTGGAGGTATCCGTCGCTGTCGGCGGCGAACCATGCGTCGATGTATTCGCCGTCGCCTTTCTGGACGTCTTCATATCGCGAGTAGTTGTTGCCGTTGGCGACCCACCGGACGTACTCCTGACGCGAGTATTGCATGCCCATCTTGTTGTAGAACCAGTAGGAAGCACGTTCCTGGACCGCTCCGCGGCTGGTTCCCTCGGTGTTGTCGAGGTTGATTTCTTCGCGGTTGCGGAACTTCTGGTCCGGGGGGAAGTCGATTCGGAAGGCGTACCGGCCGGTCGGATTGCGACCACTTCCGCTACGAATGAACGGACTGCCGCGGAAGCGTATTTTCGTGTTATAGAAGACTTCCTGGTCGTTGTAGACGAACGTGCAATCCATCAGTTCGTTCGACAGGTTCGGCCGGCTGGTGAACGCGGCGATCACATCGTTGCTCAGCCAGACGCGATAGGTCTTGAACGGCGATGTCACCTGTGCATCGCCCACCCGCACCAGGCAGGTACGATCCGGGACGTCGGCGGTCGACGGCAACGGCGTGGGGAATCGCGTCGTGGCCGAACCATCCGACGCCACGATGTAAAAGGCCCGCATGGTCCCGCCCGTGGCTGCCGGTATCCTTGCGGTGTACAGGCTATCCCCGGCGACCGCGTCGCCACTGGAGCCGTTATCCCGCATGAGGGTGTTGCTGAAGCTCGACGCCCCCTCGCTGCGATAGTACAGCCTCACCCAGGCGACGCCGTCGTTGTCCGTGACCCTCGCGGTTACGGTGATAGCCTGCCCGCCGCTCGGCAGGGTCGGCGAGTGGGCCACCTCGTTGATATTCGGTCCGCGGTTGGCGGTGTAGGCTGTGTTGACCGCTCCGGGCGTGCCCAGGTTCACGGGCATATCCAGCGCGAAGGAATAGGCTGGCCGCGGCGGCTGAACCGGCGACCTCTGACGGCTTGTCCGCAGCAGCACGTATCGGCTGCCCCGCAGCCATTTCGCCCAGAAGGTGAATGTCACCGTCCCGGCGGTGCCCGATATCGACTGGTTGATGCGGTTGGCGCCCGGGTCCCCGTGGCCGGTGGCAATGGCGTGCAGCGAACGAGAGCCCGAACGGCTGTCCTGGGTCGTGACGGAACTCTGAACGTGGTTGCCCAGGAACCGCCAGGGCGACTGGCCGCTCTCGAATCCCCCGTTGGTCAGGGTGCTAACGCCGTTGAGCGTGAGCGACACGTCATCGATGAGAATCTCGGCCTTATTGAGCAGCAGTATTTCGAAGACATCGACGAAGTCGTGCGTGTACTGGCTGTCGGAACCAGCGATGGTGAAGCTGTACTGTCGCCAGGCGCTCTTGGCCCGTTCGTCGCTGTCGGCCCAGGCGTCCGGGTGGTCGTTGTCGCTGTGGGGGTCGCGCAATTCCATGCTGGAGCCCATGCCGTCGGCCCACACGGGCCAGCGGCCTCCCTCGTAGTACGTCACCTCATCGGCCACGATCATGTACGTCCGTGGCTGGCCCGTATTCGGGTCGGGCTCGACATAAGGATACGACAGCTCAATCCGCTCGCCGCTCTTGCTCAAGTTGCCGGAGTAGGGTCCGAAGAGATTGACCCCTTTGGTCAGGTTGCCGTAAACGGCGGCCATCATGTTGGGGTCTTTGGCCACGACGATATAGGCCCCCGGTGCCATCGATACGGCGCCAAACGTGTAGCTGATGCCCTCGGTGAATTCCCATCCAGCCAGCGATACGGCGGCGGCGCTGCGGTTGTACAGCTCCACGAAGTCGTACCGCTCGTCTTTCGTGGGGTGGTTGTACATGATCTCGTTGATGACGACGTCACCGACACGGCGCTGCGAATTGGCGGCGCCGAACGTGGCCGAGGCCAGAATCCCCAGATTGTTGGAACCGTCGGGATAGCGTCCGAAGGTCTGTTCCGGTTCCAGAACGCCGTAGCGAACCGCATCGAGCACGCGAATCGGCTCAGGTGAAGGCCCCGGGGTGGCAACCGTCAGGAAGACCGTTTCGCCTCGGAAATCCAGTCCGAACGGGAAGCCGTCGGGCGGAGTTCCCTCGCGGATGGCAATGAACGTACCCGGCTGCATCACGGCGCCGGCGGGCAACGGGTGCTTGAGCAGGTTGTCCGGGTCGTCGCTGAGATAGATGTTCGTCAAGGTCACGGCCACCGGGCCCGGATTGTAGATCTCCACCCAGTCCGTGCCCGGAGGGGCGTCGCTGTTGGCCAGCAGCTCGTTAATCAGCAGCCTCGCCTGCGGATCATCCCCGCCGCCCGTAGCCGCCGCCGTGGCCGTGAGCAGGGGGCTCATAACGAAGTCCGAACTCGTCAGGCTCGTATTATGCCCCTGGATGGCCAGGACGTTCTTGCCCACGACCAGCAGGTTCTTCTGGCCCGTCAGGTCGATGGTCATCGCAGGATAATCCGTGGCCGTGGACACAGGGGCATTGTATGCGGGCGGGGTGCCCGAAATATTGCCCGAATCGCCGACGCGCTGGCCGTTGAGGTACAGGACAAAGGCATCGTCGTAGTAGACCTCGACGCGGAGCTCCGTGAAGGAGTTGATTTGCGCGGCCGTCAGCGTAAACGGTATCCGGGCATAGGCCGAGAGATAACTGTACCGCATGTCGGAAAGTTCCGTCCGAACCGATTGCATCTCACTAGGGTCGGTGCTGAAACCATATCCCGTTGGGCCGTCGAGCCATTCGGTTGTGACCGGATCGTCGTTGAAGTTGATTTGCGTCCACTGCGTTGTTGGGTCTCCACCGCCGCCCGGCGAAGGCTCCTTCGTACCCTTGAAATACCGCCCCGCATCCCCCGGTTTCACCAGACTGACCGTCTCGGGCGTCGACGGATCCGAATGTGCCTGGTCAGGCCCGCCGGGTGTGCCGCCGATATAGCTGCTCGCCGCCCACGACGAGCCCTCCTCCGGATTGCCCCCCAGTTTGGCGAGCACCAGGGAATGCCCGGTGCCGTCGGGCGAGACCGGCCAGGGTCTGTTGTCATTGTAGCGAACCGTCAAGACTATCGCCTGACTAAACATCCCAACCCCCTCGTTCGCCTCGCAGAGCGTTATGCGCTCGCCGGCGTTGTCGAGCCGGCCCTCATAGGGGCCATAGACGCCCGTTATCCCGTATGCCGCCTCCAGGGCGGCCGGGTTTTTCGCCACCACCAGGTACTTCTTGCCCCCCAGAATCGTCCCGGCGGGGAACTTGTACTGGATGCCCTGGGTGAACTCCCACTCGCTCATATCCTCGAATACGGCGCGATCGTTGTATATCTCGATGAACTCGAGGTCATCGTCCAGGCCTCCCGGCGGATGGTACATGATTTCCGAGAACACCAGCGCAAAACACGGTCCCGAGGCCCAAACCGCCAATAACACCGCCCCGAGAACGAACGACAAACCCCGTCTGAAATCGTTCATGCAAACCGATCCCTTCTCCTGTGCAGGCTTTCAGGTGGAGCTCCTCCATGAGGTGGGAGCATCCATGCACCCCCTATTATACCCGAATCTCAGCATAAGGCAAGGGATTTTCGCCCCCCCCCCGGGGGGGGGGCTTTGTGAGAGTTGCCTGGTCCTACTCATTGGCAGGCCAAACCTTGAAGATGGGGCTTGCGGGCCCGCTGGGTCGCCCACCAGCAATGTCTTGAACATCTGCAACGGCGTGCCGAAGGGTTGCTGGAACGCGCCACTCGTGGCGCGGTTCGATTCCCACGGAAGGTTAAGGAGTTCCTGAGCGATGCACTGTCGCTTCGGGATCGGCGAGACGGCGGGCTGGATCAGGAGGGAGTTTTTGACCGGAACAGCAATCGCTGTGATTCTGGCGTTGCTGATGCCGCTGGGAATTCAGAAACTGCGAAACCGTCTTACTGGAAACGGCACTAGGAAGATATGCAAGGACCTTAGCATCCTGTCTATCGGCTGACAGCGGGGTGGCAGCCTCTCGCCCAGCGAAGGGCCGGACAGCGAGGTCGAGAATCGAGAATCCAGGATCGAGTATCGAGCCCCGTCACAGGCACGCGATATCCAGGTTCTTTGCCGCCACCACCTCATCCGGGCGCGAAACGGGCGTCGTGATGGGCGCGTCCTTGAGTTTCTGCGGGTCCGTCGTCGCCAGTTGGGCAATCTCGATCATCGCGTCGATGAAGGCGTCGAGCGTCTCCTTGCTCTCGGTCTCGGTCGGCTCGATCATCATCGACTCCTTGACCACCGTGGGAAAATAGACGGTAGGGGGATGGAAGCCGCGGTCGATCAGGGCCTTGGCGATGTCTATCGCGTGGACCTCGTTGGCCGCCATCTCATCGGTCACCGTGAAGACGCACTCATGCTTGCAGACGCCCTCGTAGGCAAGCTTATAGTGCCCTTTGAGCCTGCACCGCACGTAGTTGGCGTTCAAAACGGCGTTCTCGGCCACCTCCGCCAGCCCCTCGCGGCCCAGCATCAGCATATACACATAGGCCCGCAGAACGATCCCGAAATTGCCATAAAACGGCGCGACGTAGCCGATAGACCTGGCCCGGTCGTACTCCAGCGCGTAAGTCCCGTCGTTGCGCTTGACCACAATCGAGACCGGCAGGAAATCGACAAGCGGCTCCGTCACGCCCACGGGCCCAGCGCCCGGCCCGCCTCCCCCATGCGGCGTGGCGAACGTCTTGTGCAGGTTCAGGTGGACAATATCAAAGCCGAAATCCCCCGGCCGGGCCTTGCCCACGATGGCGTTAAGATTGGCCCCATCGTAATACGCCAGCCCATCGACGCGGTGGATCACGTCGCATATCTCGCGGATGTGCGGGTTGAACAGGCCCAGCGTATTGGGGCAGGTCAGCATCACTCCCGCCACCTTGTCATTGACGGCCGCCTTGAACGCCTTCAAGTCCATCACCCCGTGCTCATCCGTCGGCACGGACACGACATCGTACCCGGCGATGGCCGCACTGGCGGGGTTCGTCCCGTGGGCACTGTCGGGTATCAGGACGGTCGTCTTGTCATTGCCGCGGTCATGGTGGTAGGCCGCCATGATCATCATCCCGCAAAGCTCGCCATGCGCCCCGGCCAGCGGCTGCATCGTGAAGCCCGCCATCCCCGTAATCTCTCGAAGCAGCAGGTCCGTCTCATAGAGTACCGCCAGCGCCCCCTGCGTCAGCATCCCGCCGATGCGAAGCTGCGGCAACAGGGGGTGCAGGTGCGCGAAGCCCGGATACGATGCAATCCGCTCGGCTACCTTCGGGTTGTACTTCATCGTGCACGAGCCCAGGGGGTAGAAGTTCGTATCGACGCCGAAGTTCCGCCGCGACAGCTCCGTAAAATGCCGCACCACGTCCAGCTCGCTCAACTCCGGCAGCTCCGCCGGCGCCTCCCGCAGGAGGTCGCCCCGCAGGTTGATCGTCGTCGGCACATCCGCGGCGGGAACGCGAATCCCCCGCCGCCCCAACACACTCTTCTCAAATAACAGCCTCATATCAGTTGTCCATTACTCCAGCCGCGCAATACCCAGCGCTGAATCAAGAATTGTGGCAGAGCCTACACAGCAACTGGCAATTTCGGTCGCTATACTCCATCGAAGCATCAATCCTATGCAGGTGAACACCCCGCAATGACGAGAAGGGCTTGCCGCACACCTGGCAAGCACGGACTCCCGAATCCCAGAGCATGTTCTTGAGAGGCTTCTTCGTTTGGATTTCATCCTGCTGTAACCGGGAGAATACCCAGCGGTTGATCTTGAATCTCAGCGTTGAATCCCCTCTTGCCGCCTCGCTGATCATCTGTCGGGCCTGACGCAGGATTCGATCACCATGCCGCTTCACTGCAGGATGTGACCTCCTGTTTCGCCGGATTCCTTCCGACAGGTTCGTTCTGACCTCCTCGGAAAACTCGTCCTTGAATCTACCCTTGCATATCTGGTATCGGTACCATTGCCAGTGGCTGTTCTTCCACGCACTGTCCGGAAAGTGCAACAGGACGGCCTCCTCGATGCGGCTTGGCTCCACGCGACCATCGTTCTTTGCGACATAATCCAAGACCAGGTCTTTGATTGTTCTGTACGATCCGGCCTGTCTTTTCCGCATGTCCATACTCCATCACAGTACTGCGTCCAGCGCCTCGGCCAGCATTCCAATCTCCTGCTTCGTCCGTTTCTCCGTCACGCAAATCAGCAACGCGTTGTCCATCCCGTCGTAGTACCGGCTCAGAGGGAAACCCGCCGCGAAACCCTTCTCAATCAGCCTGGCCACCACGTCGGCCGCCTCGCAAGGCAGGTCCACCACGAACTCATTGAAAAACCATTTCGCGTGAAAGTGCGGCCGCACGCCGTCGATGGCCGTGATCCGATGGTACGCATAGCTGGCCCGGTCGGCGCACAACTGGGCCGTCTCCCGCAGGCCCTCCTTGCCCATCAGCGACATGTACAGCAGCGCCGTCAACGCGCACAGCGCCTCGTTGGAGCAGATATTCGAGGTGGCCTTCGCCCGGCGTATATGCTGCTCGCGGGCCTGGAGCGTCAGGACGAACGCCTGACGGCCCTGGCGGTCCAGCGTTCGCCCCACGATCCGGCCGGGCATCTTGCGTACGTGCTTCGTCAGCGACGCCATGAAGCCCAGGTACGGCCCCCCGAACGACATCGGCATCCCGAGGCTCTGGCCCTCGCCGGTGACGATGTCGGCCCCCATCGACCCGGGGTCCTTGAGAATGCCCAGGGATATCGGGTAAGCCGAGACCACCAGCAAGGCGCCGACGGCATGGGCGGCCTCGGCGATGTCGGTGAAATCGTCGATGCACCCGAAGAAGTTGGGATTCTGCACAATGACCGCGGCCGTCTCGTTATCCAGCCCAGCCAGGATACGGCGGCGGTTGGCCAGGCCGTCTTCGCAGTGCGTCTGTTCGAGTTCGATCCTGAGGTTCCGCGTGTACGAGTGCATCATCACGCGGTAGATCGGGTTGACGCTGTCGTCGATGATAATCTTGTTGCGCCCCGTGATCCGCAGCGCCATCATCATCGCCTCGTACAGCGCCGTGCCTCCGTCGTAGAGCGAGGCATTGGCCACCTCCATGCCCGTCAGCCGGCAGATGGCCGACTGGTACTCATAGATGGCCTGCAGCGTGCCCTGCGACAACTCCGGCTGATACGGCGTATAGGCCGTGTAGAACTCGCTGCGGCCGATCAGCCCGTAGATCGCCGCCGGGATGAAATGGTCGTAGAACCCACCGCCGAGAAAACACGTCAGATCGATATGGTTCTTGGCGGCCAGGTCGGCCAGGCGGTTGCGGACCTCCTGCTCCGTCAGGCCGCGCGGCAGCTTGAATGAGCCGGCCATCAGGTCCTTCGGGATGTCTCCGAACAGGTCCTCCATCGTCAGGCCGATCGCCGCCAGCATCTCCTGACGCTGCTCGGCGGTGTTGGAAATGAATGGCATCGTAATCCCTCGCCATGACTGCGTTCGCCCGCTCCGGGCGGACCGTGACTCAAACCTGCTTGAGATACTCCTCGTATTGCGCCGCGCTCATCAGCGACGACAGCGCGGCCTTGTCGCTCACCGCGAGCTTGCATATCCAGCCGTCTTCGTAACACGACTGGTTGAGCAACTCAGGCCTTGACTGGAGTTCCTCGTTGACCTCGACCACCTGGCCGGCCAGCGGCGCGTACACCTCGCCGGCGGCCTTGGTGCTCTCGACCACGGCCAGTTCATCGTGCGCCGAACACTGGCGGCCGACGGCCGGAAGCTCGACAAACGTAATCTCCCCGAGCATCTCCTGCGCGTAATCCGTGATCCCCACGGTCGCCGTATTGCCCTCGACCCTTGCCCACTCGTGATCCCTGGTGTAGTACAGACCTTCGACTATCATTGCCTATTCTCCGATTAGAACCTGGCGAAGCGGCCTATGACCGTTCCGCTGATGTCGGCCGTCAGCATCTCGTCACGGCCGACCGCCTCTTTTCTGCCCTGAGCGGCCTGGCTGGAACGGCGGGCCGCATAGTAGACGCCGAACGCATCGCCCTCGCGCAGGGCGCCCCGTTCCACGTAAATCAACGCACACTGCTTTCGCCCCGCGTGGGCACAACTCGTAATCCACCCGATGCACCGCCCGTTCGCATCGAGCACGCCGTCGTCGGGTTTGGCCGGGCGGATGCCCTTGTCGCCCGGCAGCTCTACCCGCATCACCTGCATATCGTACTCGGCGGCATGGGCCGCCATCACCGTCTTGCCGATGAAAAACGGCTTGTCGAGCTTCACCGCCCAGCCGTAGCCCGCCTCGATGGGCGAGATGTTGTGTCTGCCCGCCAGCTCGTGCCCGTACAACGGGAATCCCGCCTCGACCCGAAGGCTGTCGCGCGAACCCAGCCCGCACGGCACCAGCCCGACCGGCACGCCCTTGTGCAACAGCCGCCGCCACATCTCCACCGCCCGCCCGGGATGCACAAAGACCTCGAATCCTACCTGTGCCCCGGTATAACCCGTCCGGGAGATCAGGCAATCGATGCCGCCGATCTCGCCCTCAACGAAATGGAAAGGCGCCAGCACCATGAGCCGATCGGCCAGTGCATCGTCAGCCCCGGCGGCCTTGAGCACGCTGACCGACCGCGGACCCTGGAGGGCGAGGTTCACCCGGCAGTCTCCGAGCATGGTTACGTTCCGCATATCGCGGACGGCCGGCCGATGGTCCAGCGTCCGCTGCTCATCGTCGGGGTCGATCACGAGCTTGCCGCTGGTCAGTGCGCTGAAGTAGGCCTGTACTTTGGCATCGTTGGCGGCGTTGACAACAACCATGAAACAATCGTCGCTGCGGCAGAAGATGATGATATCGTCGATCACGAACCCGGCCGCGTCGAGTACCTGGCCATACCGGGCCCGCCCGGGCGCCAGTTTATCCACATGGTTCGTGCTGATGGCATTGAGAAACGGCCTCGCCTGCGGCCCCGTCACCTCCAGCGCCCCCATGTGCGTGCAATCGAAAAGCCCCGCGGACTCCCGCACCGCCCGATGCTCAATGCTGATGGATGAATACCACAGCGGCATCAGGTAGCCGGCGAAGGGCGCCATGTGCGAGCGGTCCGTCAGCTTCAGGTGCTCCTCAAGAAGCACGCTGCCCACGGGAGTGCGTTCACCGGCCTCAAATGTGAACCGGCCCACCGTTGTGTATGTCTGCAACTCCAAGCCTCCTTGTCATAGCATTGCAAAGGCCTCACAATACGCCAAATCCCCGCCCCGTCAAGCGCATTCGCCATGAATTGTCCGGATACAGCCGCGAACCCTGCGTTGGCCCGCCGCGGCCCGGTTGACAGCCCTTCCGGATCGGCCTAAGATATCCTGACCGTTCCGGGTTGTCGCGTATCGGATCCAAGAAGAGGCCCGCTTTCATGGGGCAACCGCCGTCAAGGAGTCGTTATGAAGCACGTTCTGCCGTTTGAAGTCGGCCTGCTGGCCGTCCTGGCCATGGCCCACTCCGCCCCGTCCAGGGAATATAAAAGCCGTTCCGACATCCCCGCCGAGGCCAAATGGAAGTTGGAGGACCTGTATCCTTCCGATGACGCCTGGACGGCCGCCAGGACCACCCTGGTCGCGCGATTCGACGAAGTCCTGGCGCATAAGGGCAAGCTTGGCGATTCCCCCGAGCAATTGTTCGCCTGCCTCACGCTCGGAAGCGACATCTCCCGCGAATTCGGCCGTCTGTTCAGTTACGCACAGATGAAATCCGACGAGGACACCCGCGTCTCGAAATACCAGGCCATGAAGCAGCAGATGCAGCAACACGCCACCGACTTCAGCAGCCTGGCCTCCTTCATCGAGCCGGAGATCATCGCCGTCAGCCCCGAACAAATCGAGAAGTTCATCGCCGCCGAGCCTGCCCTCAAACCCTACACCATGTACCTGCGCGACCTCCAGCGCAAGAAGGCCCACCGCCTCTCCGAAAAGGAGGAGAAGATCGTCGCCGAGGCGGGCCTGATGGCGGCCGGGCCGTCATCCATCTTCTCGGTCTTCAGCAACGCCGAGATGCCTTTCCCCGAGATTGCCCTCAGCGACGGCACAAAGGCCCTGCTCAATCAGGCCGGTTATGCCCGCCACCGCGCCTCGACCCACCGTGCCGACCGTCAGGCCGTCTTCGCGGCCTTCTGGTCCACCTACGACAAGTTCAAACAGACCTTCGGCACGCAACTCGACGCCCAGGTCAAGACGCACATCTTCTCCGCCCGTGTCCGTAAGTACGACTCCTGCCTGGCCGCCGCCCTTGATGAATTCAACATCCCCCTCGACGTCTACATGGCCCTGATCGACAACGTCAATCGTAACCTCGACAGCTTCGGCCGCTACCTGCGGCTCAAGAAGCGGATGCTCGGCGTCGAGCGCCTCGAATACAGCGACCTCTACGCCCCCGTCGTCGACGGCGTGGACCTCAGCTACACCTACGAACAAGCCCGCGACCTCATCCTGGACGCCTTCAAACCTCTGGGACCCGACTACGCCAACGTCGTCCGCCGGGCCTTCGAGGACCGCTGGATTGACGTCTACCCCACGCCCGGCAAGCGCATGGGCGCCTACTCCAACGGCAGCGCCTACGACGTGCATCCCTACATACTGCTCAATTACAACGGCCAGTACGACGACGTCAGCACACTGGCCCATGAACTGGGCCACACCATGCACAGTTTCTACTCCAACAAGAACCAGCCCTACCCCACCGCCGACTATAGCACGTTCGTCGCCGAGGTGGCCTCAACCTTCAACGAAGCCCTGCTCATCGACAAGATGCTCACCGAGATCAAGGACGATGACGTGCGTCTGTCGCTGCTGATGAACTACCTCGACGGCCTCAAGGGCACCGTCTTTCGCCAGACTCAGTTCGCAGAGTTCGAGCTGCGCATCCACCAGAAGGCCGAGGCCGGCGAACCGCTCACCGGCGACAGCCTGACGCAACTCTACGGCGACATCCTCAGACATTACTACGGCCACGACAAGGGTATCTGCCATATCGACGACCTCTACGCCGTCGAGTGGGCCTACATCCCGCACTTCTACTACAACTTCTACGTCTACCAGTACTCGACCAGCTTCACCGCCTCCACGGCCCTGTCCGAGAAGGTCCTCGCCAGGACCCCGGGCGCCGTCGAGAAGTACCTGAAGTTCCTCTCGGCCGGCGGCTCCGATTACCCCATCGACCTGCTCAAGGCCGCCGGGGTTGACATGACCGGCCCGGAACCTTTTGACAAGACCATGGCCGTCATGAATCGCACCATGGACCAGATCGAAGCAATCCTCGCCCGCCGCAAGTAGCGACCTTATTCCGTTCTCGTCCAAACGGCAAGAACCGAGATCACGGCTGCGGCTTGGACGGCGTATGATCGGGATTGGGCCGGGGTATCTTCGCATTCATCGCCGCCAGGGCCACTTGTAACTTCGCATCCAGCTCGCCCACTTTCTGCGGCATCGCCAGTGAGAGGTCCGTCGTCTCCGACAGGTCCTCCCTGAGATTGAACAGTTCGAACGGTTTGCCCTCGTACCGTTTGATCAGCTTCCAGTCGCCGGTTCGGATGATACTGTACGGCACGACGTCGCCACGGTAGTGCGGGAAGTGCCAGTAGATCGCGTCGCGCCCGAGCCCCTGCCGCCCATTGGACCGCAGGTGCGATACCATCGACACCCCGTCGATGGGCCGATCCGCGGGCAGCGCCACACCAGCGATCTCGCACAGCGTCGGCAGGAAGTCCACGCTTGTCACCGGCTCGTGGCTGACGGCGCCGGGCCGGATGACGGCCGGCCAGCGGATGATCAGCGGCTCGCGGATCCCGCCTTCGTAGGGGAAGCCCTTGCC
>OMKS01001674.1_pt1 | contig 19517 bp, 16 predicted proteins | sample 1674721 | NCBI WGS metagenome assembly OMKS01 (sample SAMN06264996, study PRJEB25208) | sediment metagenome | isolation source: hot spring sediment | place: USA: California | collected 2014-09-02
TTTTTTTTCAAGCAGAAGACGGCATACGAGCTCTAGTACGGTCTCGTGGGCTCGGAGATGTGTATAAGAGACAGCATATAGACTACACCCATAGGAGGTATGAAATGTTGAAGAAAAGTTTGGCAATCGTAGTGTTGGTAGCGAGTGTGTTGTTGGTCTTCCCGCTGGTGGCGGGCGCGCAGGAGGGACAGCCCCCGGCGGAAGCACCCTTCTTCCAGGGCGGGCGTGGACGGCGTGGCGGCCATGGCTGGATGGGCGGCGGAATCTCGCTAGTCGAAGCGGCGGCTGAGGCCACCGGGTTGCCTGTAGCGGACGTGGTCGCGGCGTTGCAGGACGGCCAGAGCTACGCCGATATCGCTTCTGGCGCGGGCGTGAGTCTGCAAGCCATTGTTGATGTGGTTGTCGCGCAGCGTGCTGCGGCGTTGGAAGAGGCCGTCGCCGAGGGACGCTTCACGCAGGAGCAGGCCGACACAATGTTGGCCTCGATGGCGGAACATCTATTCGATAACCTGAACGCCGAATGGACATCCGGCGGGATGGGCAAGCGCCACGGTGCCCAGGGAACGCCGGAAACCAACGGGACGCCCCGTGGTCGCGGTGGGATGCGCGGGGGAACCCGCCCGAACTACAATCCTGAAACCTGCCCGCAGTTGTAATCGCGGGGAACAATAACCAGGCCGGGGTGAGCATCGCTCACCCCGGTTTTTTTTGTTGTGCTGACACCCGGATTAGGACGCTGATTTTCGCAGATTCACGCAGATAAACTCTGAAAATCAGGTAAATCAGCGAGAATCTGCGTCCAATTAAGCTGGATTTCTCCGCAATCGGGGTATACTGCGCATATCCAAAATCTCAACCTGTACAATAGAAGAAAAGGCGACGCTCGCTTTGTCTGGTTTTACGTGAAGGGAGGGACAAGCTAATGAACTCAAAAAGATTGACCACAGTAGGATTGGTATTACTGACGCTGACGCTGGCGTTGCTGTCCATTGGCGGTGAGCAGCGCCTGTGGGCCAGGGCTGATGCCGTTCCGGCACAGCCGGAGCGGGTCAGTTCTCAGAGCTTTCTCAGCAACGGGAATACACTTCAACTGCGCAAGACGGTGGGCCTCGACCCAACGATGTGCGCGCTCACGGACGCCATCGACGTTAGCGAGGGGACGGCTGTGACGTACTGCTTCGCGGTGACGAATACCGGGCCGCTCGCCCTAAGCCGCCACGATTTGGTGGATAGTCATCTGGGCGTGATTCTCGATGGCTTACCCTTCACGTTGCTGCCAGACGCCAGCGTGTTTTTGACGCAAACGGCCATCATTACCCAGACGACAATCAACAGCGCGACGTGGACGGCGTACAACCCCGGCCCGGTGGATGTGGTGACGGCGACGGATACAGCGACTGTGGCGGTTGGTGCATACCGGGTCTATCTACCGCTTGTTATGAAGGATTGACACAGCAGCAGTTTATCAAAGAGGAACTTCAGTCGTTCTCGACTCGTAGGCACGCAATAGAACAGGGATGCCGATCAACGCCAGCGGCGCAATCACCGCCAGGACGATGATCAGTCCCATTCCGAGGAGTGCGACCACGAACCCGAGGGGCGAAGTGGCGGCGCCAGTTGCTACGCCCCCGATGGATATCACGACGTTGAAGTTCCACAAACTGTGGAACAAGATAGCGGCAACGTATGCGAGTGGCAGCACCCAGCGTCGTTTGCGCCAGAAGAAGCCCCATCCCAGGCCAACGAGGCCGCTAGTCAGCATATGCATCGCCGTGGCGAGCGCCCGTGTGCCCATGCCGCCCAACCATCCCCACAGTTCTCCAAGGCCGCTTGCCCCGTTAGTGATACTCTCAATGACGGCAAAGCCAAGCCCGCAGGCCGCACCCCAGATGAACGCCTGCGTCAAGCCAGGGCGATGCCAGAAGCCCATTACGCCCATCACGAACGTCTTCCCTATCTCTTCGACGATTGGTGCGATGACGACGAACACCAGGAAGAGCATAGCCAGCACTATGGGAGAGGCGACGGCATCCAGGACTTGTTCCATGTTCGTCGGCGGCATCCGTGTCCATTGCTCTACCAGCGCGCCCATACGGTTGATTTCCGCCGTCCCGCCGGGTAGCAGCAGGGCCACGAGCACGACAGCGATGGCGCTGACGACGAAACCGACAACTTCGAGCGGGAGCGCCAGCGCGATGGAGGCTGCGCCGCTGTTCATCGCGGCAATCAATTCCCGAAAGGTCAACGCACGGTAGCGTCCGGCGGTTAGCGTGATCAAGGTCAACAGGAAAAATGCCGGGAGCGCGGCTAATCCCAGGTGGAGCGGAGCAAAGATAGGGCGCTGGTGCCAGTCCTCCGGCGTCAGAAGTGCGACTCCCGCGAAGATGATGATCAAGAGCAGGCACACGGCCCACCCCCAACGGGCGTAGATTTGCGGAGCGGGAATCTGTTGGCGCCCTGACCATCCCACCCATAACAGCCCCAAGCCGAGCAAGAAACCGGCAAGGCCCAGGCTTGTCAAGATTGTTCCCATTGTATCTTCCACTGTCTGTGGCAGGATAAAGATCAGCGCTGTGCCCAGGATGCTGCCGGCAATGAGGACAGCGCCGGCTATAGCGGTGATGATCCATAGCGTTTGCGGAAGAGGCTTCTTCATAGGGTTTGCCCGGTGAAAATTGTGATGATGGATGCAATGGATGGGACGCAAGTCCCATCCATTGTATGCATTGCGATGATCGACTTACTTTTCGATAATCTGGATGCTTTGGAGTACGTCCGGTTTGGGGGCGCTGGGATCGCGCGGCATAACACGTGCCAGTTTATCCAGAACATCCATGCCCTCGACGACGCGTCCAATTTGCGTGAATTGCCCGGCAAGGTCTGCTGCATCAGCGCCGAGGGTGATGAAGAATTGCCCGTTGGGTAGAGCGCCAACAGTGCCGGCTTCACTAAAGGCGCTTTGTTTCTCTCCGTCACAGTAGTAGCCAGGATAGCCGTAAGAGGTGTTGCTTGGGTCGCCGGTGAGCGCGACGAAATCGTCCATCACGTAAAAGAACTCAGAGTCGTCGTACCACTGTTGCTGTGCCAAGAAGATGAAGCTGTTGACGTGGACCGGCGCGAGCGCGCCCGAAATCTCCAAAACAATGTCGCCTTGGGTGGTTTTCAGGGTCGCCTGGTAGGTCTGCGCTTCGGTCACGGTCATTTCCGGTGGTACATCGAAGAAGGTGAGGTCGCCTTGCATCATCTTCGCTACGGCAAGGAAGTGAACGAGTTCGTCATACGAGGAGAGGTTCGGCTGAAAGTATACGTCGTTGATGCCGACGATGATTGTGGGAGTAGCATAGGATAGTTCCAGGGTGCTAAACGCTTCAAAGTCTGCATCGACTTTTTCCCGGTAAGTCCCTTTTTCCAGGTCGCTGCTGAAACGTTCGACATCCAATCCCAGTTCTTGTGCAAACCGGGCGAATTCTGCCGTAGCCTCTTCGGGGGAGAGCGCGATCCATTCGGTAGTTTCCTGCCCGTTTTGCAGCGCGATATAGCCCTCGATGGCATGATCGAAGAGCAGGGTGTGCATTTCCCAGAATTTGCCTTGCGCGCCCGCTGCTTCGGCAGCTTCTGCGGCAAGGAAAGCTTTGTCGTGCAGGCTTTCCAGGGGCAGATGGCGGAAGATCAGCCGGATGCCGGGGGTGGTTTTGACGATAGCGTCGATGTAGTAGGTGGTGCTGGCGCAGGCCGGGCATTGGAAGTCGGAGTATTCGATGATGGTAAGTATGGCGTCGTCGGCGCTTGCACCTGTGCTCCAGTCGTCATCAGCGATGGTGATGGGCAGTCCTGAAGAGGGTAAGTCTGGCAAGGGTTCGGCCTGACAATAACCCGGCTCATCTGCACCCGTTGCGAGGGGAACAGTCGGTACTGGCATTGATGTTGGTGTAGGGAGGGGGGTGGGTTCGGCGGTGGGTTTAGGCCCACATCCTCCTAAAATAAGAACGGCCAACAGTGTGGCCGATACGATCCACTTTATTCTTCCCATTGTATGTCTCCTATAGTCTGATAATTTTTAGTCCGCTAGTTGGTGATGCGAGCCGTCGTATCGCCTACTAGCACTATTTTCCTCCGAATTTAGTAGATATTATACCACTAAATTATGGCATCATAAACGATTCTGGGCATGTACATCAGGGTCTTAGGTAGTTCCAGGATTTAAACCAGGCCACAGCAGAGGAGAGTTCCTGCGCTAGCGCCAAAGTCTGGCTGGTTTATTTTCCTGGAACGGCCTTATCATTCTCGCTTTGAGGGGATCGTCGTTTGGTGCAAGCATGCTCTTGCCACACGCGGATTTGGCAATCCGCTTGAAGCAAAAAATGGGGAGTGTAACGCGAATGATAAAGCCCTAGCGTGTACATAAGGGGGGGAACGCGATTCCTACAGTGTGTTTTGGCGGTCGCTACACGTGAGGATGTGTAGGGGAGTCGTGGTTGGTTTGCAGGCAAGTGGATCAACGCCGGTTGGCGTCGGGGGGCCAAAACGGCGGGCGTTCCATACGCCATAGAGCGTAAAGCCCGATAATTCCGGTGAGTGCGCCCATCAGATAGCCTTCCCACACCGTCGCACGGGTGACGAAGATGGCGACCAATCCCACGCTGAAGGCGACCCCGTACAGCACCAACACGGCTTCCCGGCGCGTCAGTCCCGCGTAGGTGAGGCGGTGCGAGGTATGGTCGACACCGGGTGTCGTCAGCGGATTAAGGCGACGCCTGAGGCGCGAAATTGTGACCAGCGTGGTGTCAAAGATCGGCACGGCTAACACCAATATGGGGATCATCCAGGTGACGATGGGAATGTTTTGGGGAAAATCAACCTTGATCCCGATAGTGGCCAAGACAAATCCCAGGAAGAGGCTGCCGGAATCGCCCATAAAGATCGTGGCAGGCGTCCAATTGTAGATGAGGAAGCCGATACACGCGGCCATCACCGCCATGGACAGTGCGCCGACCAGGTATTGCCCGGTGAAGGCGCACATCAGCGCGAAGTGTGCGGCGGCAATCGCCGCAATTCCGCCTGACAATCCATCCATGTTATCCAAGAGGTTGAAGGCGTTGGTGATCCCCACTACCCATAGTGCAGTCGCCAACAGGTTGAGCAGTGGGTGGGGCAGAATGCGGATCGAAACGTTGGTAATCATAAGCAAAGCCAACGCGACGAACTGTCCCATGAGCTTGACGCCGGCGGACAGCGAAAAACGGTCGTCCCAAAACCCCATAAACGACATCAGTGATGCGCCGATCAGGATGCCGGCCAGTTGGCTGACGTTATAGCGTTCACCCAACAACAACGTGACGATCAACGTGCTCAGGAAAATGGCGACGCCCCCCAGGCGGGGAGTAGGGATCGTGTGGACTTTGCGGGTTGGATCGGGTTGGTCGATGGTGTTGAGGCGCAGGCCCAGTTTGCGCGCCAGCGGTGTTCCGGCGACGGCGAGCATTAAAACCCCCGCAAAGACCACAATGTAAGTATCCATCAATGGTGTACTCTCGAGGCTGCTATGGCGTCTCAGCCGGTAATTGGCCTTGCAACTGGGCGATAAGTTGCTCTATGGCCTCTTTCTGCGCTTCGGGTGCAGCCTGTAGCGACAGCGCCGCGGTCTGTAAAGCCGTGTCTACCTGCCCCAGGTTTGCGTAAGCGATGGCCAGCACGCGGTAGATGTCCCACAATTCGCCCGAGGTGGAGCATTTTTCCACGGCCTCTTGCAGCGAGGTGGCCGCCTCATCCCACAGATTTTGTTGCGCTTGCAACGTGCCGAGCACCCGGCGCACGGTACAATTGTTACGAATTTCCAGAGATGTTTGGTAAGCCTCGACTGCGCCCGCAAGATCGCCCTGCGAAGAGCGCATATCGCCGAGCAGCATCCAGGTCTGCTCGAAGCGGTCGTCTACTTCTAACGATTTGGAGATGGTTTCTCGGAATTTTAGATCGTCGCCAAAGTCGATGGCGTAGAGCTGTGCCAGCTCGTTCCAAATAATCGGATTGTTAGGGCTAAGCGTCAGCGCGATTTTGTAGTTTTCCTCAGATTGTTGCAGTAGCCTATCGTATTGATTGGCTAACGCCGTTTGCTGTGCGGCGGTGAGTCCCTCGGCGCGCATATCATTGGCGATGCGCGCCGCCCACGACTTGTAGAAGCGTGCCAGGTTCGCGCTATGGTCGGTGTTGAGGGGATTGATCGTGCGCGCGTGGTTGAGAATCTCCTCGGTCTTGCGGAAAACTAACTCGCGCTGTGTCACGTCTGTGTCTGCGGGGAGGCCCTGTGCCAGTTCCAGATACGTTTTGCCCAGGAATAGATTGTAGTAATCTTCGCGTGGGGCATACGCCAGCGCCTTTTCGTAATGGGCGATGCCGATTTGCTTCTCGTTGGCGGTGTTCGCATTGGCAAACACCCCACCCTGCTTGTAGATGATGTCCGCGCGAATCAGGTTATACCCGCCGGGGGTGATGAGTAGTACGATACTCAACGTGAGCAACACGATAAATATCAGAGGGCTCCAGACCTGTCCCCACTCACGCGGGAGCGGATCTTCCCAGAGTAAAACTAACCCAATCAGCGCCATCAGGGTAAAGATCAGCCCGTAATAGCGCGCCACGACCGAGGCCAATTGGTCGGCGATGTTGACAATGTCGCGGATCAGATTCTCTAGCGACGTTTGATCGACCCCTGTGGCAGTCAAGTTAGCCTGGTGCGTTGCCAGGATGCTGCCGAAAATCAGCATGCCTAGCAGCGAAACGATGGCGTAAACTACAATTGCCGTACTCCAGCGCGTGCCGCGTTCCTCGTTGAACAGGCCCTCGCGGTCGAACTCGCTCAGCCCCACCACGCCAAACAGCACCCACGTAAAGAGGAAGATCATTAGCGCGCCGTAGGCATTGGTTTTCTCTGGAGTATACTTCATCGTCAACGAGTTGGCGAAGATTTCACCGGCGTTCGTTAGCCGCTCCGGGTTGTTGATGAAGTCGAAAGCCAGCGTCCCCAACAGGAATGTGGCGATGAAACTCAATGCCAGCACCGCTGCCAGCCATGCGGGTATCCCCCCCTGACTGCGCCGTGTGCGCGTGCGCCGCCGTCGTCTGCTCTGCGCCTTGGATAACGGTTTCTGCGCGGTGTCGTCCGCCAACGGGCTGATGCCCGGTACCCATTCCAGGCCGAGCACGACCAGCAGCCCGGCGAACGCCCAGAAGGTGGTGCGGGTCGCGGCGATGGCGATGCCGAAGTTGATCTCCACGAAATGCGCGATCACACCGGCCAACAAGCCGATGATGAGCAGTGTGTGCGGGTGCATCGTCTTTAACGTTGGTGCTTTCTTCCCCTCTGTGCTTGTATCCGTGGTTATATCTGTGGCATGCGTGGCGAACTGCATACGGAACGCTTCCACCGTCACGTAGACCATCGTGCCCACCAAGACGCCCAGCGGAATTGCGACGGCGAAGAGGTACGCGCCTTCCAATTGCCACGCAATGACGAAGAAGATCACGGCGATAACCGTCATCAAGCCGAGGTACACCCACAGTTGTTTGCGGGTTTTGAACAGCCCGAGCCATTTCAATCCCCAGTAGAAAAAGCCGACGAACGTGAACAGGTACACCGCCAGCCCTAACACGCCGGTGACGATGATGGAATCCAGCGTCTCATTGTGCGAGCGATCTGGCGAGGCCGTGCGCGATTCGTAGTGCCCCAGTTCCGGCGGATAGAAGGAGTTGTAGGCCACGTACATCGATTCCGGGCCATAGCCGACGAGCGGGCGAATGGCGTTGAAGCGATCTTCGCTGCCGTCGGGGAATCTGATCGGTTCGTGCGGCACAATCAAATCTACCGCCCCCTGCCAGATTAAGCCACGGACCTTCCCCGTGCCGGTTTGCAGTTCGGTGATTGTCGTCAGGCGGCGCAGTTCTTGAACCTTACGCACCTGGGTTTGCAACGGGCCGGGTATATTGACCAGCAGCAGCCCCGTCGCCGCCGCCAGTCCAACCGTGCCCCATCCAATCCATAGCCAGCGCCAGCCTTTGCGCTCGACGATGCAATAGAGCCACGCGCCGCCGAAGACCAGCGCGGCCAATCCGCCGCCCGCGTAGGCGCCCGTCTTGCCTTTGAGCACCAGCACCGCCAGTCCGGCCAGCCCTCCGGCAATGACGAGCAGCCCCAGGCCAAAGCCCACGCCTTTTAAAATATCCCTCCACGCTTGGGGTGGTTTTTGGTTCTCGGCCAGTGTACGGCGTTGCAACATAATCAGCGCCAGGTAGGGGAAGAGGACCACTGCCGCCACGATGCCAAGCCACGGACCACGGCTCTGCGAGTACCAGGTCGTGAGCAATTGCACAGCAATGATGAAGATGTAGCCCGAAGCGCGCAGGATGTCGCTCACCCGCGCCTCTTCACGGCTCAGAATGTCGTTGAAACTTTGGATGATGCGCACCGCCGTCAGCGGGACGACCATGATAAGGTAAGCTGCTACGAAGATCGCGTTGCCCATGTTCGAGGCGACACGTGTTTTCACGTCCCCCGCCCAGGGCAGCGGATCCAGGCTGTTGTGTTGGATGATGCCGTAGAGCGAAACCGGCAAGCTGTTGAGGATGAGTACCGTGATCAGCCGCGTTAATTGCGCGCGCGTGCGCAAACTGGTGAGCAAGGCGAAGAAGAGCACCAGGTAGCCGAACAGGGTGTACGTCCCTTGCAGGCGCTGGTAGGAGCCGACAAAGCTGGTGTATGGGACTAGGGAGAAGACAGAACTGATTAGGTAAATCGCCATCGTCGCCAGCGCGGGCAGAACCATCGGCGTGCGCCAGGAGAAGCGCAGCGGCTTTTGCCCGCGCATAATCTCCTCGAACAGGCGTACCAGCCACAACACAGCCATTACAGTCGCCAGGACGCGCAGCGTTGTCAGCTTGTCGGGTTCGAAGACCCGGCTGGAAAACACATTGAAGAAAACCGGCGTGATTGTGACGCCCAACAGCCAACCGGCTTCTAACGCACGGTCGCAAAAGGCGCTAAGACGCGATGACGGCGCTGTGTCCGTCGTTGTTGTGTTAAGTGTCGTTGAGCTATGCATCGCGGTGCTCCTTGAACCACAGGATAGTCTGACGCAACCCCTCTTCCAGAGAAGTTGTTGCCCGGAAGCCGAGCACTTCTGCCGTGCGGGCGACGTGCGGCAGTCTCCGGGGCGTATCCTCAAAATCCGCACCGTAGGCCTGCGCGTAGGGCACGTGGACGATGTCCACGTTTGTGCCGGTAGCGTCTTGAACCAACGTGGCCAATGCGTTCATCGTCACCTCACTTGGATTGCCGATATTGAACACCTGCCCGGCACTCTCCGGTGTCTCCATCGCCGCGATGGTACCACGCACCGTATCCGCGACGAAGGTGAACGAGCGCGTTTGTTGTCCATCCCCGTAGACGGTGAGCGCTTCACCATCGAGCGCCTGGTTGATGAAACGGGCGATGACGCTACCATATCCTCGCGGGTCCAGGCGCGGCCCGTAAGCGTTGAAATAACGGACGGCGGTCGCCGGTAGCCCTGCCTGGCGATAGTATGCGAAGGCCAGGTGCTCGTCCAGCAGCTTGGAGATAGCATAAGACCAGCGTGGTACAGACGTCGGCCCGATTACCGTCACGTCCTCTTCCGCAAACGGCACCCAAGCCGATTTGCCGTAAGTCTCTGAGCTGGAAGCCAGCACTACTTTGCAGCCTCGTTCGCATGCCGCCTCCAGAATCGTCTCCGTACCTCGAACGTTGACCTGCATCCCACGCAGTGGGTCTTCGACGACGTACTTCACGCCGACGACGGCTGCCAGGTGGTAGATGCCATCCACCTGGGCGACGAGCTGTTTGACCAGCGTTTTGTTGAGAATGGAGCCTTTGACGAAGTGGAAATTGGGGTGGTCGCGGTGATGTGCGAAGTTCTGTTCCTTGCCCACTGAGAGATCATCCAGCACTGTGACGGTATGATTTGCTTCTAGCAATGCATCCACGAGATGCGATCCAATAAACCCTGCGCCTCCCGTTACTAAAAAATGTTGTCTATTCATACATCGGCTTCAGAATAAATTTCAAGATGTGGTATCGTTTCTATCATACACCACTCAGGCGAAACGGCAAGTCATTTTACGAGCAATACCGTTAAATCATTCACATTTGTTCCTGTCGGCCCTGTGCGTAGCAGCGCCCCCAGGGCATCGAGCAGCGGGTAGGCGTTGTTGTCGGCTAACGTCGCGATGGGATCCCAGCCGGACGTCCGCGCGATTTCGACGGTGTGTCCGTCCACGATGGCACCTGCGGCGTCGGTGGGGCCGTCTGTCCCGTCGGTTGCCAGGGCCATCAGACTTACATCCGGCAGACCCTCCAGTGCTAGGGCCGCTGCCAGCGCCAATTCCTGATTGCGTCCCCCTTTTCCCTGCCCGCGCACCGTCACCGTCGTTTCCCCACCCCAGATGAGACATGCCGGTGGTCTCACCGGTTCACCGTGAGCGCGGATGCTCTTTGCCAGCGCCGCCGTGACTTTGGCGACTTCCCGCGCCTCGCCCTCCATAAACGTCGTGAGCAGCAGCGCGTTGTAGCCCAGGCGTTCTGCCTCGGCGACGGCTGCTTGCGCCGCCAGCCGGTTGGAGCCGACGATGACGTTGGCGACGTTGGCGAATACGGGATCGCCGGGTTTGGGCGTCTCCGCGATGCGCCCGGCAACGCCCGCTTCGAGGTGCGCTAATACGGAGTGCGGCGTGCTCGCTACGAGATCGTGCCGTGTTAGGATCGCCTGAGCGTCAGCGTAGGTCGTCGGATCGGGTGCGGTGGGGCCGGAGGCGATGACGTCCAGTGGATCGCCGACCACGTCCGACAGAATGAGCGCGACGACAGGCGCGGGTTGTGCGAGCCGTGCTAACTGCCCACCGCTGAGGCGCGAGAGGTGTTTGCGCACCGCGTTGATCTCGCCGATAGCAGCGCCCGCGCGTAGAAGGCTCTCCGTGACGGCTTGCAGGTTCGCCAGCGAGATATCGTCCACGGGCGAAGGCAGCAGCGCCGAAGCGCCCCCTGAAAGCAGCAGCAACACGCGGTCGCGCGTAGTGGTCGCAGCGAGCATACCGGAGACGGCTGTGGCGGCCGCCAGGCCCGCCGCGTTAGGAACGGGGTGCCCGGCTTCGACAACGCGCAGCGTCTCCGGCAGTGTGTGCCCCGTAGCATGCTCGTCCTTCGTCACCACGATACCGGTGAGCGGCGCGTCGCCTATCGCGTCAACCGTTGCCTGTGCCATAGGGATGGCGGCTTTGCCCACGGCGATGACGATGATGCGCGCCACTTCGTCTAAATCCCAGGCGCAATCGGCGACGTGCAGGACGTTGCCCGTGCGGCGGAGATAGCGCTGCACGGCAGGATAGGCGTCCACGGCGCGCAGCGCTGCCGCTTGAATAAGGCTGAGATGGTCGTGAAGTATCATTGTCAGGGCCGCAGACTGTTCAGTGCATACGTCGCTGCTTCTTCCGGTGTTTCGACTTCGCCATTGAGGATGGCAGTCAGCCCGGCTTGCAGCGCGCGGCGTACCGGTGCATCGACGCCTGGCGGCAGGCTCGGTACTGCGCCTTCCAGGAGTTGCTTGAGGAACGTCGTCTCTTCCGGCGACAGATTCCACAGTTCGATGGCGTGGAAACGGGCGGGGAGTGTGCGCGTGGCGCGGGTCAAGTCGGCGACTTGCTCCGGCGTGGTCAGCCATTCCAGCAGTTTCAGCGCGGCGCCCTGGCGGTAGGGGTCTTGACTCACCATCGCCATCGACCACACGCGGCCTATGGTGATAGGGTTTCCACTCGGCGTGGGGATCCAACCGGGCAGGCTGTCCTCAACCGGTGCGCTCCAATACAGCCCGGCCGGGACGACGCTCATGCGACCAACCCCTTCCTGGTAGAGTTCCCAACATGCCGTGGCATCCGCTAACTCTGACACGCGCTCGACGTCGATCAGGTTCTCGTCCACCATTTCGACTATAAAGCGATAGAGCTGCTCTAGCGCCGCGCGGTCGAGTTTGGGTTTGCCGTTTTCGTCGCTAGTCGCCCCACCTGCGCCGATGTAGCCGGCTAACACCATGTCACTTGCCAGCCCATCGGTTGGCGCGGCCGGGAGCAGCAGAGAATAGTTGCTGGTCAACACGGTGGTCCACGAGAGCGGAGGCGTCGCCGCGACGTTCTGCCGGTAGACCGTTTGCTCGGCCTTGATGACGAAAGGCACGCCGTAAGTGGTGGTGATCGTTGGATCGGTAATGCGCACGAAGGGGAAGAAATCCGTCGTTTGCACGAGTGTGGCGTCGAGCGGTTGCAGATAACCTTCGTGCGCCGCTGTGCGCAGATCGTGTTCGCCCAGGATGATCACGTCCGGTAGGACGGTGGGCGCGGCGGTATAGGCCGTGCTTAGCATATTGTACAATCCGCCCGCGCCGGTCGCCTTTTTGACGATGATTTGCACCTGGATATCCGGCTGGATCAGCGAAAACTCGGCTAATTGCTCGTGGAATACGGCGGCGCCCGTTGCGTCTTCGTAGGGGCTGAGAAAATCGGGTACCCAGAGCGTCAATGTGGCGATGCCCGGCAAAGGCGTTGCCGTCAGCGTGGGCGTTGGTTCCGGCGTGGATGTGAGGGCATCCGTCGGTGTCGGTGCCTGAGACGGCTCCGATGTGGGCAACCACGTACATCCACTGCACGCGATGGCGAGCATCATTCCCAACAAACCTAAACGTAAAATCTTCACACAGCGCCTCCTTCAAGAAGAGTGATTGGGAGCTAGTGACTGGTAACTGGTGATTGATCCCCAATCCCGGATTACCAATCCCTACTCCCCCATATTGCCGGTGTACGCTTGCACCGCGGTATAGATCATCCGCTGTTGGAATTCCGGCGTAACGTAGGCGTAGTAATCCTGGTAATTGCGCAGCTTGGCCGGCGTGCGCAGCATCCACATGGCGACGACAGGGCACCAGGGCCACTGTTCCGCCGCCCAGGTATAGGCATCCAGCGTATATTGGATGCGTTGCCCCGGCTTGACGGCCCACGTCCAGCGGGGATGATCGTTCCACCCGGCCTCCGTCACGTAAATGGGCTTACCGGCGTCGCCGTTAGCATCCATGATCTCGCGCAGCAACTCCACCCGGCGGAAGTTGATCAGCTCCGGGTCGGGTAGCGTCTCCGGTGCAAAGCCTAGCCCGTAAGCGTGGGCCGAGAGCGCATCGAAGTACGCCCCGCCGCCGGCGTCGTACATCGCCTCAAGATAGAGCAAGTCGTTCAGTCCGGCGGGACTGCCCGGCGGCTCCAACGTTGGCGCAAGCGCGCCGCCGAGCACGACCACGTCGGGATTGGCGGCGTGTGCGGCAGGATAGACGACGCGCAGCAAGTCCACATAAGCCGCCGGATCGACGGGCCGGAAGCCCCACTCGAAGCTAAGATTTGGCTCGTTCCAGATGATGATGTGTTGCACGTCCTCTTTGTAGCGCGCGGCAAAGACGGCGACGAAGTTGGCAAAGTCGGCGTACCCGTCGGGATCGAGGTAGGTATCCGTTGTTTGTTGTTCCTTGGGATCGGGCCGCGCCCAGGCCGGCGTCATTCCCAGACGTGCGATCACCGTCAAGCCCTGGTTGCGTGCGTGCCGGATCACCATGTCGGAGTGTCCCCAATCGTAGCGCCCGCGTTCCGGCTCGCGGTAAGCCCAGGGGAAGTACTCGACAATCCACGGTGATCCCATCTCCCGCACCAGCGCGAGCGAGCGTTGGATTTTCCATTCCTCCACTTCGTCCGTCAGTCGTGTGTGGATGCCCACGACAGGATTGGACGTTTGTACCTGCTGTTGGGGTGGCATCGTCACCAGCACGCCCGGCGGGCGCACACCCCATAGGATGACGAGCAGCAACGCGGCCCACGGCCACCCTTCCCCTATCCATCCGCGCGCGTGGGTAGCAATCCTCCAACTCACATCCCGTATCTTTTCCATAACCATTATTTGCTGATCCGGACATAGATTGCTAATAGAACCATATTTGTTAGCAAAGCCTAAGAACCTATCCGAGCATTGTCGCGGTGTCCCGCTGTTGCCGGAATGGCCGGCTGAAATTGGTCTGCCAATTTCAGCCGCTTTCTTTGCGGGTATTTTTGCGCTTGCGGGCCGCCCGCAAGCGCAAAAATACCCTTTCACCCGTACCTTTAGGCGCAAGATGCTGCACCTAGTGAATTTTGGATAGATTCTAAAAGTGTCAGGAATCACTGTTCCGAGCGGTAGTCATTATACCCTATTCAAGTTGAGATGTCAGGGTTGTCGGATGGCGGGTGCCGTTTATAATGGGGAGTATGGCTAACGACAGTATAGTGGATCAACCAGAACTATTTGCGCAACGCCTGGCGCAACAATTGACGAGTGTACCATTGCCGGGCGTGGAGGCGCAGCGGAAGATGTCGTCGTCAGAGCGCTGTTGGACGCCCGGCGCGGCGGAACTGCCCACGTTGCGTCAGTCAGCAGTGTTGGCTTTGTTGCATCCTTCTCCGGCGGGATTGGCGGTACTGTACACGCTGCGCCCCTCACGCTTGGCGCATCATGGCGGGCAAGTCAGCTTTCCCGGCGGCGGCAGGGAGGCCGGCGATTCGTCTCTGGCGCACACGGCACTGCGTGAGACGTCCGAGGAACTGGGGATACCGGTTGCGGATGTGCGGGTTCTAGGCCAGATGACGACGCTGTTTATCGAATCGAGCCGTAACCTGGTACACCCGTTCGTCGGCTGGATTCCGGCGCTGCCTCCGCTAAACCCAGACGTCCGCGAGGTGGCGGAAGTCCTTTCGGTGACGCTGCAAACGCTGTGGGACCCAGCGACCGTGGAGACCTGCGTGCGCGAGGCGAATGGACAACTGCGCACCTTCCCTAGTTTCTACATTCCCCCGCATTACATCTGGGGCGCAACCGCGATGATGACGAGTGAGCTATTGGCTATCGTCGGGCAGGTCCTCCACGCCGATTCCCTTTAGGATGGGTTCGTACAACCCGTCCGATCAGGTCGTATTCCAGGGCATCGGTGATCTTAACCGTGACCAGCCGGTTGGGACGCAGTTCCTCAGGGATCAGGACGACGCCGTCGATTTCCGGCGCGTCCCGGTAGGAACGGCCCACGGTGACGTCGTCACCGGTCCCCTCAAGCAGTACGTCCAGACGTTTGCCGATGAAGGCCGAATTCTTGCGGCGCGAGATGCTCTGTTGGGTCAGCATCAGCGCCTCGCGGCGTTCTTCTTTGACCTCCGGCGGGACATCGTCCGGGAATCGGGCGGCAGCCGTGCCATTCTCGTGCGAGTAGGTGAAGACGCCGACGCGGTCGAAGCGCATCGCGTTGACGAAATCCAGCAACGTGAGGAACTGGGCCTCGGTTTCGCCGGGAAATCCCACAATGAAGGTGGTGCGCAAGGCGATGTCGGGGATGGCCGCGCGTAGGTCTTCCACGAGATGGCGCACGCTGTCGATGTCGTCCGGGCGGCGCATCCGTCGCAGCACCTCGGGGTGCGCGTGTTGCAGCGGAATGTCGATGTAGGGGAGTACCTGCGGTGACTGCGCGATCACGTCGATCAACCGGGGGGTGACAAAGCCGGGAAACGCATAGAGCAGGCGTAGCCAGGGCACATCGGGGATTTCGACGAGCATCCGCTCCAAAAGCTGCGCCAGACCGTCTTGCAATCCCATATCACGCCCGTAGTAGGTCACGTCCTGGGCGATGAGGTTGATTTCCAGTACACCGAGTTCCTGCAACTGCCGGGCATCGTCAAGCACGGCGCCGATGGGGCGGCTGACGGTTGTGCCCTTGATGGCCGGAATCGCGCAAAAAGCGCACGTACGGCTGCACCCATCGGCGACTTTGAGGAACGCCGACGGCCCGGAGATAACGAATCCCGGCGCGCCGGCCGCCTCCGGTAGCGTCACGGCGGTGTTGGCGATGCGCCTGAGGGGGGGCGTTTCGCGTGCGGCAAACAGACTGTCGGCCACGGAGACGATGTCGTTCCATGTGCGCGTGCCGAGTAGGGCGTCGAGCTGGGGGATGGCGTCCAGCAGCACGTCGGGTTCGCGCTGCGCCCAGCAGCCCGCCGCGACGAGGCGTTGTTCGGGGTGTAGCCCGGCGGCCAAATCCTGCATCGTGTCCAGCGATTCCTGGCGTGCGGCTTCGATGAAGCCGCAGGTATTGACGATGAGAATGTCAGCTTGTTCCGCATCGAGGGTGGGCGCATAACCGGCGCGTTGCAGCAAAACGGCCATGTTGCTGGAGTCGACCGTGTTCTTGGGGCAACCCAGGGATGCGATATAAAAGCGAAAGGGGCGTTGGTCGCCCCTTTTGATGTTTTCTTTGGAATGTTGTGGCATCAGTTCTCCAGCGGCACCTCGCCGACGGGGTTCCAGGCGCGACGTACAACCTCGCCCGGCTCGCCGAGTGTTCCCCAGTCGGTACCGTTGATGTAGAGTTGGAAGGCGCCGGCGTTGCCTGTAGCGACGATCAGCATTTCACTGGCAGAAGTTTCGAGCATTTGACCGGGCGCAGCCATACCTTCGAAAATGATTCTGGCGTCGGCGGATACTCTGATCCAGGCGTGCTCGTTGGACAATAACCGTAGATAGACCAGTCCATCGGACGAGGCGACAAAGGCCGGTGATGTGGATGGTGTGCCCTGTGCGGCTTGCGTTGCCGCTGCACCAGGAGGCTGCCCCTGAGCCGTGGCCGGCGCGGATGCGCCGTTGGTGTTCTGGGCGCGGCTGGCGATTTGCAACCAGATGAAGCTGCCACCGGCGACGATGCCGAAGAAAATCAGTGCGACGAGCAGGAGCTGGAAAACGAAGCTGGGGACCCGCGCGCCCGACGAGGCCGCCTCTTCGAGCTCGGTAGGCGGTGGGGAGAAGACCGAAGGGCGATTAACGAGAGGCGCTTTAGGTTCTGCGGTTGTGCCGGTGCGCGCGCGTGGCTGCATCGGGCGGCCCTGGATTTCGGCATCGTAACGTGCCAGGGCTTCTTCCACCGGCAGGTTGAGGTATCGGGCGTAGTTGCGGAGGAAGCCACGCGCCTGGATTTCGCCGGGCAGCGCGGTGTAGTCACCCATTTCTAGTGCCTGGAGATAGCGGCGGCGGATACGCAGTGCCTTCTCGGCATCGGGCAGCGAGATTTGACGTGTTTCGCGGGTGCGGCGTAGCCACAGACCCAGGCCGTCGCTCATTAATCCTCCGTCTCCACAACCACGTGGGCTTGTGCGCGGACGCCGCCTTCAAGTTTGAGATCGATAACGTGCGTCCCAACCTCACGGAGGGGACGATCGAGGACAATCCAGTGCCTATCGAAGTTCATATTGAGCGCGCGCCCAATTTCTGTCGCTATGTCGGCGGAGGTGATGGAGCCGTAGAGCCGGCCAGTCTCACCGGCCTTGGCCTTGAATTTGAGGGTTTTGGTTTTGAGTTGCTCGGCGATGTGCTCGCTGCGCTCACGGGTGCGCTCTTCGCGCGCCTTTTGGGTTTCGGCAAACGCTTGCGCTGCCTTGAGATTGCTCGCGGTAGCAGGCGCGGCCAATCCCTTTGGGATCAGGTAGTTGCGCGCGTATCCATCGGATACGGCTTTGATTTCGTTGGCCTTTCCCAGGCCTGGCACGTCACGTTTCAAGAACACTTTCATAGTGGCCTCCCGGCAGTATGTCTGTTCAATTTGGGCGTCCTTGTCCCCTGCGCCTCTCCGTAATAGTAACCTAAATTAGCTAAAGCGCAATAAAGCCAGCCAGACTACAAGAGTTTTACATTCCGGGCGGAGACTTTTGTAGTTTCGACTGTTTCACGTGAAACATGTATACCAAAGGGGCGACCGCGCCGCCCCTTTGGATAACCCAGTCGATCCAGGTTAACCAAGTATGCGCGCCTGCATATTCATAAGGAGCCGCGCGATTTTTTGCTTTGCGGTGGGATTGGTGACGATCTGTAAACCGGCTTGGTAAGAGCCTAGCCCTTCTTGGCGACGGCCTGATTTGAAGAGTGATGTCCCCAAGGCCATCAAGATTTCACCCTGGTTCTGCCGGTCACCGAGTTCCGCAAAGATGTTGGCTGCCGTATTCCGGGCTTCGATGGCTTCATCTTGCCGCTTCAGTGTCGCGTAGATAGCGCCCATACTACCGAGTGCTTTTGCTTCACGCGATTGGTCACCGGCGCGGGCAAAGATGCGGCGCGCTTCTTCGAGGGATTCCAGCGCTTCATCCCAACGGCTTTGCTTGCGGCGGATGATGCCAATGTTGTTAAGCATCTCGCCCGCTTCGATTTCACGGTCCTCTTCGGTGAAGTGTTCCAGCGCCTCGCTGAAACGCTGTGCAGCCTCGTCATATAGCCCTTCCTGGAAGAGACGCAATCCCTCATTTTGTAATTCGTCGGCGGTTGGCGTTGCCATAGTTCCCTCCTTACAAGGTGATTTCCAAGATTCCCTCGGCGATGGCGCGTAGCGCACCGGCAGGCATAGCTGCGAGCTTCATCGCCAGCTCCAGATAGCTTTGGTTAATCGGTTTGAGGACGAATTCGCGTATGTCAGCAGATAGTTCCGTGAACAGGGCAAATTGGTCTTGCAATAAATGCCACTTGCCGATGTCGCTGTCTTTGTCCAGGAAATAGCTGAGTGGGACATTCAGCGCCCGGCACACCACCTCTAATTCCGCAACCGGAATTGGGCGTTTGCCGAACTCGTATGCCACGATAGTTTCCACAGGACATTCCAGCATTTCTGCCAGGTCTTGCTGTGTGCGGTTAGCTTCGCTACGTAGTTGGCGCAGCCGTGCGCCTACGATGCGATGACGTAGCATCAAATACAGCTTGGGGTCAGGTAGCTTTTTGTCTGCCTGGATATCCGTTACGGTCTCGGTGGTGCGGATGGCGCTCAGGGGAACGTCGAGAAAACGCGTCAACAGTTCTAACTCAGGCAGTGAGATGAGCTTGCTTCCTTCTTCGTAAGCTGCCAGGGTCTCAGGAGGTATTCCTAATATTGCAGCACACTCCTCAAGCGACATGCGCGCCTGGTCGCGCACGCTATGGAGCAGTGCTCCGACGATCTGGCTCCGTAGCTCGATGACCTCTTGGTTTGGCATATTGACTCCTTCGTGTCGTATCCGATGAGGAAGACTCCTAACCCGGATAAACTGGAACTAAGAGGGCTTTCGACGCCCGTTTTCTTGCTCATTGTGCAAGAATTTACGTGGTTAGGCCCTATTTCATTATAGCATAGTCCACAAGGGGGAAAAGTTTGCCAGCAGGCTAAGGGTCTGTAAAAGAATAAGCCCTGACCGTGACCTTCCCGGAAGTTGACCATAGCTCAATCAGGATGTCTTCCAAGTGCCACCGCATGTCCAAGTCCAGCTTCCGGGAAGGTTGGCACGGGAAGTTATATCTTTACGAATCCTAACTCGGACAAGCCGGAACCAAAAAGGGCCTGCGACGCCCGTTTCTTGCTCGTTGTGCAAGAATCTACGTGGTT
>OMKS01001676.1_pt1 | contig 19501 bp, 11 predicted proteins | sample 1674721 | NCBI WGS metagenome assembly OMKS01 (sample SAMN06264996, study PRJEB25208) | sediment metagenome | isolation source: hot spring sediment | place: USA: California | collected 2014-09-02
GGAATGACATTATTAGTTAACAGTGCTGAACTATTACAGATATTGTTTAAATAAATAAAAATGACAATTTGCTTAATCTGCTCAATCCGTTTTCATAATCTTGCTTAAAAATTATTGATCTTTTGGAAATGGCAGATGTTCAGGCCAGACCAGCGGATCGGTTTGATTTTTTTTCATCAAAATTTTAATCGCCTCTTCCAACTGAGCGTCATAACCGCGGGAAACTTCAACCGGATCCAGATCGATTTCAACGTCCGGCGAGACGCCCTCATTTTCTACAATCCATTGACCATCGGTATCATAAATGCGATAATCGGGAGCGGACATGCCGCCGCCATCAATCAATGAAATCCAACAAGACACGCCAACCAATCCGCCCCAACTGCGGGTACCGATCACCGGTCCCAGACCTTTTTTGCGAAACTCCAGCGGCAGCATATCACCGCCAGAGCCAGCCTGTCGATTGGTAATGCACACCATGTGCGCGCGAACTGCCAGGTCCGGAATGGTCTGATCGTGAGAATAGCGCCTGGTCCAGTACGCCAGCGTCTTTTTATCCAGTCGGCGCAGAAAAATATCCGGATCCAATCCACCGCCGTTAAACCTGCCGTCAATGATCAATCCTTTTTTTCGAGTCTGGGAATAGAAATATTTGGGGAATTCGCGGGCGGAACCCAGATAGGTATCGGGAAGGTGCAGGTAGCCAATCTTGCCACTCGATTTTTTCTCAACCAATAGCCGGTTATTTTCCATCCAATCCTGATAACGCAGTGAATATTCATTGCCAATCGGTTTGACAGTATATTCCCGGGCACCGGATTTGATGGGTTTATCGTTTACCAAAATGGTAATTTGTTTCCCGGCAAGATTTTCAAAATAACTGAAAACATTGTGATCCGCAGTAACATCCACGCCATTCACAGTCAACAGATAATCGCCCTCCCGAACATCAACCCCTGGCTTTGACAACGGCGGAAACAGTTGCGAGGTCCAGTCTGCCACACGATAGATTTTCTTGAATTGATAGCGCCTGGCTTCGGTATCGACATGCCAGTCCACTCCCAACAATCCGACATTGACCCGATCAGCTTTTCGCTGAACATCTCCGCCGAAAACATAGGTGTGCGATGTATTCAATTCTCCGATCAGCTCGCCGATGAGATAGCGCAGGTCTTGACGGCAGGAAATGTAGGGCAGCAGCCGTTGGTACTTTTCCTTCATCGCAACCCAGTCAATGCCGTGCATACCCGATTCGTAGTAAAAATCGCGCTCCATTCGCCAGGCTTCGTGAAAAATTTGGGTCCACTCTTTGAGCGGCTCAAGCAAAATTTTTACATCGGAAAGATTGAGTTCATTGCCTTTAGAATCAGTTGCGCTGGCGTCGATTATACCCACCGATTTCCCTTTCTTGTAAACAATTTTGGAACCATCCGCAGATAATTTATAGCTGTCAATTCCTTTGATTACCGAATTTTCCTTCTGATCTTTCAACGAAAAGGCATAGAGGTCCATGGCTCCGATGCTGCGGAATTCAAACCGGTTAAAATCGCCTTCATCCTTGTTCAGATAAAACAGCGAGTTTTCATTGGCTGATAAGTAGCGATAATTTCCGCGAGGCAATGGCAGCGCCTCAATTCGTTCAGCAATCCCTTCAAAATCAATCTGCAGCTTTGCAGGCGTTTTATCGTTCGATTTTTTCGGTTTCGCTTTTTCTGATACAGTGGGTTTTATCTCCACCTCATCACTGTAAAAAGGAAGCAGCGAAGGTGTATCTTTTTGCAAAGTTAAACAATAAATACCAGCAACTTTTTTGTAAACCATTTCCCATTCAAAGTCGCACAAGGTGGGATCAAAACGTCGATTGGAAATGAAAAACAGGTAGTTCCCGTCGGCGGAAAACGCGGGTTGAAAATCATTGAAAATCCCCTGACTGATGCAGTGGGTTTCGCCGGTCTCGAGCGCATAAATATGGACTTGAGAGACCAGTTCATGGTTCATTTTGGAATAGGCTAAAAACCGGCTATCCGGCGACCAGACAAAATCATAGATCGGTTTGATATCCAATGATACATCCACATTTTCATATTCAGCCCTGTCGACTACGGTAATTTTTTTGGTATCAACATTCAAATAATAACAGCGCAGCGTCTGATCGGCGAAGGCAATTTTTTTGCTGTCCGGCGACCAGCGAAGGGTGTGGCGATAGCCGTTTTCATGTTTGGTCAAACGGATGGCTTCAGATTTGCCAAAGGGATCAATGATATAAATTTCATATTCACCGGACATATCGGAAAGATAGGCGATTTTTTTTCCGTCCGGCGACCAGGCAGCGTCTTTTTCCCGGCTGCCGCAAGCGTTGGTTAAATTGCGGGTAGGTCCGTCTTTTTGAGGTACAGTAAACACCTCACCGCGGGCGACTATTAGGGCGCGATTACCTTCCGGCGAGCAATCGACCCCGGTGATCAAATCGTCAACATTTTTCCAATAAGGGCGCAATTCCGGCAATTCGCTTCTAATTTCCACCATGACCTGGTTGGTTTCTCCGCTGTTGACATCCAGCACCCACAGCGAACCACCGAGTTCATAGACGATATGATTTCCGCTGGCGCTTGGTCTGCGGACATCAAATTCTTTATGAAAGGTGATTTGTTCAACTTGCCCCGATTGGGTATCATACGCCCAGATATTCAACACCCGGTCCCGGTCTGAGCTGAAATAGATTTTGTCGCCAATCCACATCGGGATACGATCAGTGCCTTTAAAATCTGTCAACCGGGAATCTTTCATTTTCTCAAAATCAAACAGATAAATGTCCTGGGCTAACCCGCCTTGATAGCGTTTCCAGGTGCGATGTTCTCGTCCCACCCGATTGTAGGCGATCTTGTTGCCGTCCGGGGAAAAACTGCCCTGCACCGCTTCGTGGAGAATCAACTCTTCCAGACCGGTTCCATCAACATTGATTAAATACAATTTCTGAAAACGGCTGAAGCTGTTTCGCGCAGAACTGAAAATTATTTTATTACTGACCGGATGCCAACCCACCACAATATCCGCACCGGGATGAAAGGTCACCCGTCGAATATCGCCGCCATGAATGTTCATCACAAATACATCTGCATTGCCATCGTACTCGCCGGTAAAAGCAATCAGCGAGCCGTCCGGAGAAAACTTGGGAAAGCTTTCTTCTCCGTCATGGATGGTTAAACGAATGGCAACGCCGCCGTTCACCGGCGCCTTCCAAAGGTCAGCACCGTAGGAAAAGACAATCCAATCATCATGAATGTCCGGAAAACGCATTATGGGGCGCTGGTTGTTCGTTACAACAGCAAATAACTGACTGCTGAAAATCAATATTAACACAGCAACCATCGCCAGATATAGCCTTAAATCTTGAATATTGAGCTTCATATTTTGTTTGTTCATGATCGGCTCCTCGTTTTTTTTATGCAATTGAAAGAAGAATACTTCAAAATAGTACAATTGGCTGCATTGGTGCATTGCTTTGTTTTTTAAGCATCACCGTTCCGGCGTTACAATCCCATCTCTTTTAACAAGTGATCTGCCCCGGAAAATTTTTCAGTGATAAACATGACATAGCGAATATCCACGCTGATGGTGCGCTGTAACTCGGGAATCACGTAATAATCGCCAATAACACTTTCGTAAGTCATATCGAAAATAATTCCCACCTGCTCCCCTTTTGCGTTGAGCGTGGGCGAACCCGAGTTGCCGCCGGTGACGTTGGTGGTGTTCAAGAAACACACCGGCACATCGTTCAATTGGGGATCAGCGTATCGACCAAAATCCCGCGATACATAAAGCCTTTTTAATTTCTCCGGTACCAGAAACGGAAATTCGCCGCGATCTTTCTCGATGACGCCGTTCAGCGTAGTAATCGGTTTATAATACACTGCATCCCGCGGCTGATATCCCATTACATCTCCATAAGTAAAGCGAATTGTACCGTTGGCATCCGGCGCCAGCTTGCCGTTTGTTTTTTCCAGTAAAGCTGCCAGATATACTTTTTTCAAATCGCGACGCTGCTGACCGAGTTCACGGCTTTGCTCGCGTAGCGTTTTCATCTCCTGTTCAAGGCGGGCGGCTAAGCCGAGCATGGGATCGTTGTGCGCATTAAGCCGTTCCGGCGTCATTTCCAACAGTTCGAGCCGTTTTTCCGCATCGGCGATCACGGTCTCTGTGTAGAGCTGATCCACAAATGCATCGATAGCTTCTGGTTGTCCTGCCTCAATCAGTTCCCGCAGCGCATCGGGAATTTTCTCCAGCGGAGTATCGAGCAATTTGATGAGCCGGGATTTAAAAAATTCTTTATCCGTTTCCAGATCATATCCCCTTTCAGCGAGCTTGATTTGCAATTTTAACCGATCCCGGTTTCGCTGCTGATAAGCGGACTCGCGCTTCATATCCGGTTTTTGCTGTTCTTCAACAGCCCGGCAGATAGTCTGCGCTTGCGATAACAACGTCGAACCATAGTACCCGCTCATCAATTTGGATAGCGTCTCGCTCTTTTCGGACAACTCGGCTGCCTTGCCGATAGCGGCGGTGATCTTATCCAGAATATTAACGTACCTTTTCTGACGTTGCTTATCCTGATTCACCCAATTTAAAAAATCTGTCTCTTGCGTTTGTTTTTTTTCGAGTAGTCCGACTTTTTGAATTCCTTCTAATTTTCCCTGAAAATTTTTTAAACCATTGTTGAGTCCCTTGATCCTGCCGGCATATTTAATTTCCACGGCTTTGCTTTTTTTACTGGCGTTCTCGAGAAAGGCGATAATTTCCTCACGCTCAGCGATTCCCTGCTCCATCCGCTGCATATCCTGCTTCAATTCAGCGAGGGTATAATTACGATAAGTTCTGCCGGGATACCCCATGACAAAGGTGAAGTCTCCTTCCTGAACCCCTTCCAGTGATATTTTAAAATGGGATCGTGGTTGATAGGGAACGTTATTCTCATCAAATTCAACCCCCTCATTTTCCGGCGAAACGTAAGCCCGCAGAAATGCAAAATCACCGGTATGCCGGGGCCACATCCAATTGTCCTCATCGCCGCCAAAATTCCCCAGATCGCGCGGCGGAGCGTACACCAGCCGAACATCTTTGAGCCGTTTGAATTTGAACAGATAATACTGGTTTCCGCTGTACATATTGGCAACGTTGCATCGCAAATCTTCACTTCCTGCTTCGGCCTCTGCCACAATTTCCTTGATACGATTTTCAAACGCTTTGTAGCGTTCGAGATAACTCATGTCATCATCAACGGCTGAGACCACGCGATCGGTGACTTCTTCATATCCCATCAGAACATCGGCAATATATCCCTGAGCTGGAATTTCCTCAGAAATTGTTCTGGCCAAAAACCCATCGCTAATGTAGTCATGCTCCGGATCCGAAGCTCTTTGAATAGCGCCAAAAGCCACATGATGATTGGTGAGTATCAATCCTCGGTCGCTGACAAATTCTCCGCTGCCGCCGCCCAATGAAACCACGGCGCTCATCAGAGCGGTTCCGTCCTCTTTAAATAGATCCGCCGGATTCATTTTCAATCCCTGTTGCTGCAAATTAAGCATCTTCATCTGGTGCGGCATCCACATGCCATCATCGGCGAACAGATTGAACGCGGCAAAAATTCCGATCGTCACCACAAATATTTTTCTTACAATTCTCATAAAACGGATCCTCCACTTTTGAGTTCTACAATTCATAAAAAAAATACCACCGCAATCTACGGTGGTAAATGGCTGGATTTCAAAATAGCGATGTTTCTTTTAAAAGTGAATTCTGTTCTATTTTTATTAAATCTATCACCATTTTTCTCGTTATAGAGCCTTGATATTAGCCGATTAATTGTTTAACCAGATCCACAGCCGATGCAGCATCCGCAGCATAGCCGTCGGCGCCGATTTCAGTAGCATATTGGTCAGTAACTGGCGCGCCGCCGATGATCACTTTCACCTGATCCCGCACATTGGCGTTCTTTAATGCCGAAATCGTCTCCTTCATATTGACCATGGTGGTGGTAAGCAGCGCCGACATTCCCAATACTTGCACTTCATTATTGCGAACAGCGTCGATATATTTTTCCGGACTGACATCAACACCCAGGTCAACTACTTCAAAGCCGCCGCCCTCGAGCATCATTCCGACTAAATTTTTTCCGATGTCGTGAAGGTCGCCTTTGACTGTCCCCAGCAGAATTTTAGCCGCCGGTTTGACTCCGGCGTCACTGAGCAAAGGCTTTAAAATTTCCATCCCAGCTTTCATCGCCCGAGCCGCAATCAATACTTCAGGGACATAAAATTCATTGTTCTTAAAACGTCTGCCGACTTCAGCCATGCCAAGGACCAGTCCATCATTCAAAATCTGCTGCGGACTCATCCTGGCTTCAATCGCTTCCTGTGTCAGGCGGCGTACCTCATCCGCCTTTCCATTGATTAGACTTTCGCTCAAGCTTTTTAGATTAGACATAAAACGCTACCTTTCTGATTTTATTAATCCAGGGTGTACAACAAGGGCAATGCTCCAGATTTTCCTTGCTAAAATTTTAAAGTAAATATAAAATAATCTATCACAAATGTCAATATAATTTTTCGTCCCATCGTAATATCTCAGTCATTGGTGAAGACGTCGACTGATGCCATCGCTTTAGCCTGAATAATTCATACGCCACAAAGCCTCGAAGACACCAAGGCACACAAAGTAATGAAAATATAAAGCTTGGCAGGCAAAGGAGGTAATCGATCACAGGGTGAGTGAATATAAACCGCTGAAGCGGTTAAAAGAACTGTTTTGAGATGATTATTTCACCACAATAAATTGTGGTGTTGTTTCAATGCCTCTTTGAACTAACACCATGATTCATCATGGTGGTTACAGCATTAACGAAACATATCCAAAGCCGTTTTAACGGCTTCTTAATAACCCCGTGATCGGTTACCAAAGGAGATTAATCGACTCAGAATATTTTTTATGAATGCATCTTTCACAACTTTGTTCCCGCCGCGGCGGGATTCGTGACTTGGTGCCTTGGTGGCAAGATTTATGAATTAAACAGGTTAGATATTTTGGTTCAGTCTTTAATTCTGGTTTCAGAATCCTGCAGCGCATCGATTTCATTTTGCAGCGCGGTTGTCAGATCATCATGGTTCAGCGGATTCATCAAATCGATCCAGTAAAGCTGATATTTTCCGGTACGGTTTGAGTGAAAGACGATTTTTCGCTTATCCGATGAAAAACGCGGATAGGCGTCTTGCGCCATGTTGTTGGTCAAACGGATGACATTTTCCCCCTGATCTCCCATCATAAAGATGTCAAAATTTCCGTATTTGTCGGCAAAAAAAGTGATCACTTTTCCGTCATGAGAAAAATGCGGAGCGCCGCAATCGAAATTTCCGTGGGTAAGTTTGTGCACATCCTGTCCTTGACTGTTCATGCGATAGATCTGAAAATTGCCATCAAGATTGGAAGCAAACAGGATCCATTTGCCATCAGATGAAAACGATGGCGATCCGTCATCAGCCTGGTTTTGTGTCAATCTCAGCAGCTTTGAAGATTGCAGATCTTTTAAATAAATATCACTTAACTTTTCCTGAAAAGGCACATCACGCTCATCATCCCGCTCAGAGACAAAGGCAATTTTCTGTCCACGGTCTGTCAACGCCGGGAACCAATCGTCAGCAACATGCTCTACAACACGCGCAACATTACCGGTTAAAAGATCCATTAAAAAAATGTTGCGCGCTTTATTGATACGAGACCGATTGGAAGTGTCGTCGCGGGTGGAAGAAAAAGCGATAATATTGCTTCGGACGCCAAATACTGGCATTTCATCATGGGCTTGATTGTTGGTCAATCGGACCTGTTGCGTGCCGTCCACATCCATCAGATAAATTTCCCAGTTGCCGTCTCTGTCTGACTGAAAAGCGATTCTTTTCCCATCCGGGCTGAAATAAGGGAACGCATTGTTAAAATCTCCACTGGTCAATAAATATATCGGGAAAGGCCTGCCGAACCGGGTCCTGATCGATTCTACAAATTCATCGCCGGTTTCACTGGTTAATACATCAACATAATCCTGGTAAGCTTGTTTCAGCATTTGTTGCTCTAAAAAAATATCCCCGCGCAACAGCCTTGCCCGATTTGATTTTCCGTTCAATTCCAGGGATTTGTTAACAGCAGCCAATGCCTGTTGCATACTATCAACATCAAAATAGGTTTTTGCCAGTTGATAATGGGCTTGCGGATTTTCAGGGGATTTTCTGACATTTTCGATGAGAATTGGAATTTGATTTTCAATGGTCGCTTCAACTGATAATTTTTCTCCGTGGCGGGTACCACTGCAGGAAATGATGAAAAATAGAGCAAGAATCACTAATGAGAAATGAAACCAAAATTGATAATAAGTTTTCATTGCGCCACCCTTTCATTAATCGCATTTGCTGAAAATTCAAAGCTAATTGCAAACAGAAAATAATCCATGATAAAACTGCATCATTATAGCAATTTTTTATTAAATTGTCAAACCATTTATTATTAAAATATTGTTAAATAAAAATACGTAACCGATCGCAGGGTAAACCGCTAAAGCAATTAAAATAGGTATCCTGGAATGTTTCACCACAATCCCGTCATGGTGGGAAGTAGTGATAGTTAATTTTTTTTGAACTATCACCATGGTTCATCATGGTGAAATTAATCCCTATCCGGCATCGGTGCAGCCATCATGTATGAAAATATTTCCAAATCGCTTGAGCCAGTTTAGCCGGAATCCCTTTCACCTGTGCGATTTCTTCGACTGAGGCGTTTTTCAAATTTTTCAGTGAACCAAAATGGCGGATGAGATGCTTCTTGCGCTGTTCACCAACGCCTTCAATTTGGTTCAGTTCCGAGTAAGTGGCTCTTCGCTGGCGTAACTTACGGTGATACTCAATAGCAAACCGGTGCGACTCGTCTCGAATTCGCTGCAATAAACGCAGTCCTGATGAAGTTCGTGGGATATTCTGGGGATCAGAAATTCCCGGCATAAATATTTCATCCAGTCGCTTTGCTAGCGCAATGACCGGTTGATTTTGAATTTGCAGCTTTTCAAAAACCCGGGTTGCTGCGGAGAGCTGCCCCTTACCGCCATCGACCATGATCAGATCCGGAAACGGTTGATTTTCGTTAATCAACCGCGAATAGCGGCGTTCGATAACTTCGCTCATCATGGCAAAATCATCCGGACTGGATTTCAGCCGAATTTTAAATCGCCGATACTGATTTTTTACCGGCTGACCATTGATGAACGTCACCATGGAAGCCACCGCATCGGTTCCGGAAATATTTGAAATGTCAAAGGCTTCAATACGCCTGGGAAGTTCTGCCAAATGCAAATCACGTTGCAACGCTTTCAGGCTATGCGGCGCATAATCCTTGTCTTTCATCCGCTGCAATTTTAATTCCTGTAACAGCAGTTTGGCATTTTGCAGCGCCATTCGCATGAGTTTGGCTTTTTCGCCCCGTTGAGGAACCAACAATTTGATCCGTGAATCAGAACGCAAGCCGAGCCACTGTTCAATATTGGCGCCGTCTTCCAAAAGCTCTGGCACATAAATTTCCCCGGGGATGAAATCAGCAAACTGATAATAACGCACCAGCAAATGGGCGATCACCCTTTGCAGCGGCTCCCCCTCAACACCGCTGAGATAATGATGTTGTCTGCCGATAATTCGGCCCTCCCGAACCTTGAAAATAACCGCGCAGGCGTCATCTTCTTCAGTGTAAACCACAAACAGGTCCCGGTCAATTTCCTCGGGCGTCACGATCTTTTGCCGATACTGAAAATCTTTGATGCTTTTAATCTGATCCCGAATCGCGGCTGCTTTTTCGAACAGCAGACTATTGGCAAGTCGCTCCATCTTTTGATTCAGCTCCTGAACCACAATCCGGTCGCGGCCATTGATAAAATCGATCACGTGTTTCACAATCTCAGCATATTCATCACGGCTGATAAACTCCTCGCAGGGACCCAAACATTTATGGATATGGTAATCGAGACAGACTTTAAATTTACCGGCTTGAATATTTTCCGGGGTCAGATTTAACTTGCAACTGCGAATTGGAAAAATGCGCTTCACAATTTTCAGTAATTCCCGCATGGCACGCACGTCAGTATAGGGACCGTAATATTTTGATCCGTCTTTGACGATCTTTCGGGTCGGAAAAATGCGCGGAAATGGCTCACTGGTCACCCTTATATATGGAAAACTTTTATCATCTTTAAGATTGACATTGTAGCGGGGTTTGTATTCCTTGATCAAATTGGCTTCAAGAATCAGCGCCTCCATCTCTGAATCCGCCACAATAATCTCCGCATCGTGAATTTGCGAGATCAATCGATGCGATTTCGCATCCAGTGCCTTTCCCGATTGAAAATAAGATCGCACCCGATGACGCAGTGACCGCGCCTTGCCAACGTAAATTACTTTTTTATCTCGGTTAAGAAAAAGATAGACCCCGGGCGCGACGGGTAAATTTTGTAATTTTTCAGATAGCTGTTTCATCGGATATCAGAGATTTACTCGATTGTGCAAATTAACGACATAAGTTAGCTTAATTTTGATAAAAAATCAAGTTAAATTGCAACTATTCAAATGCTATCAACCACTCCATGCCCAGATAACCCGATTAAATACAAATTCACCTGATTCCGCTTCCATAAAAACGATGAAATAAATCCCCAGCTACATGATAGCTTAAATTGGTCGACGCCTGTTGAAATTAATAAATTCAATGCCGATGGTTTTGATTTCATTTACAATCCTTAAAACAAGGCAAAAAAAATGGTTGAGGTTTCGTATTTTTCGGAAGCTGAACTCTGCGGCAAACTTTGCAGCAACATATCTCCTCCACCGCTGATACTATCCATTTCGAGAATCGATAAATTAAAAAAATCACTTGATAATCTAAAATATTTTTTCTATAATATGGCCTAATGATTAACCACATTAAAAATCAAAACTTGGCGAAGGCTGTTAAATTTGTTAATAAAATAACCGTCATCAAAATAGGGATCATCCATGAGGATTCAAAGATTTATCAATGAATTGTGCATTTTCAAACATCGCGCCTCGGCGACAGAAAATGAACGCCGGGCGGCGCAGCATATTTATCAGATTATGCGCTCCCTGGGGTTAGTTGCTGTGATTGAAGAGTTCAAATCTCAACAGCGCATGAACTGGGAGCTGGCAACAATTTTATCGTTTTTCCTGTTGTCGGCTGTGTTTTATTTTTTCGCGCCGGTGGTATCCGCGATTTTGGGGATAGCCGGATTTATTCTTTTTTGGGGCTATTTTACTACCAGTTTCAAGCCGCTGTCGCCATTCTTTCGTTTCTCGAAATCTCAAAACGTGGTGGGAAAATTTCCTAATCCGGATGCGCCTTTCAAAATTGTTTTCACCGCGCATTATGACAGCGCGCGTTCAAGTCCGTTGTGGAATCCAAAACGGGTTAATTTGTTTCGCTTTAATTTTTTAGCGGGCGTCGGCTTGATGCTGGCGCTGGTTTTTATGGTTGCGCTAAAACCATTCTCAATTGAGCACCCGATTCTGAACATCGCTGTTGTCGCGCTGGGCGCATTCGTTGTCGGACAGATGGTGTTACAGCTTTATTCCGGTTTCAGCGGAAAACCGGTCGAGGGTGCATCGGACAACGCTTCCGGTGTGGCAGTGATGTTGGAAATGGCTGCCAGACTCAAACAAAAAACAATGCCGCTGTTTGAATTCTGGTTTGTAGCGACCGGCAGCGAAGAGGTCGGCGCCATTGGCATGAAAGAATTTTTGCGCGCTCACGCGGATGATTTTGATAAAGAAAGCAGCTATTTCATCAACTTCGACAATATCGGATCGGGCACATTGCACTATTTTGTTGGCGAAGGGATGCTGAAACTATATCGCTTTTCAAATGACCTGATACTGGCTGCAAAGAAAACCACCCAATTAAAAAAATTTCAACCGGTCACGTCTTCAACCTACCGGCTGGCTTATACCGACGCCATTATCCCGTCAAGACTGGGTTACCACGCCATCCTGCTGCTGGCAACCGATGAGCGCGGTTTAATCCCGCACTGGCACTGGGAAACCGATACTATCCAAAATATCAACTTTGCCGTCCCGGAGTTGGCGTCTGATTTTTGTCTTAAAATGACGGAGGAATTATATCAGTTGATAAGCAAACAGCAAAAAAATAAAATTCAAATCATGAAAAACATTCAACAGGAACTGAGCAAAAACGAGGAATCGTATCTGTGAAAAAATTAATGATCCTGCTCGCCATCTTAATAGCAAGCAGCCATTGCAAATCAAAGGTCGATATGAGAACTGAAGAAAAACCGGTACTGATCCAGCGAAACGGCTTGCAAATGGTCGGAATGCTGCACACTCCCGTTGAAAACGGCTCGCGCCACCCTGCGGTGATGTTGCTGCATGGTTTCACCGGGAATAAAAGCGAAAGCCATTTCTTGTTCACTAAACTGGCGCGCCAACTGGCTGAAAATGGCATCATCTGTTTGCGGTTCGACTTTCTCGGCAGCGGCGACAGTCAGGGCGAATTTGAGGAGATGACGATTTTCACCGAATTGGAAGACGCCAAAGTCGCCTGTCAATTTTTATCGCAGCAACCTGAAGTTGACGCCAACCGTATCGGCGTGTTAGGGTTGAGCATGGGCGGTTGTGTGGCAGCGCTGTTATCGCGCGAGCGAGCAGACATCAAATCGGTTGCGTTATTATCGGCGGTGGCGCGACCCGAAGAAAATTTCCAGCGACTGGTGGGAAATTTTCCGAAAACCTACCGCGAAACTGGTGATTGGTACATTGATCACGGCGGCTTTGCCGTAGGAAAAAACTTTTTTGATTCCCTGCCTGAAGTCATGCCCCTGAAAGCGATATCATCCTATCAGGGTTCGGTTTTGATCATCCACGGCAGCAACGATCAGGCAGTGCCGTTGAGTGCGGCTTATGATTACCATCAAAGCCTGAATCAACGCCAATCCGGTGCTGTCGAACTGTTTATCGTTGACAAAGCTGATCATGTTTATTCAAGCATTCCGTTAACAACACAGGTCATCGACAAAGTTGTCGATTGGTTTGAGCGCACATTATCTCTCGACAAATGAACACTATTTCAACCGGAAAATCAGCAATAAAATACCAACGTACCAAGTGCAATAAAACAATACTGTCATCGATGCCTTAAAACCGTAGAAGGAGATTAAATTTATGTCTCAATTATTAACCATTGAAGAAGCTAGTAAATGGGCAACAAATCTTTTGGAAAGAACGGTTACTCCTTCAAATATCTCTTATTTAATCCAATATGGAAGAATAAGAAAATATAGAGATAATGGAAAAACCTTTGTTAGATCAACTGACTTGGAAAAGTATTATGAGTCTCAATTTAAACCAAAAGAAGAGCTATGGAAAAAACATTTAGGGGAAGACTTGAACTGGGCTCTTTCTTTTGATGAATATAAAGAATCGGAAAGAACAAAACATGTTCACAGGCTTCATCCATATAAAGGAAAGTTTATACCTCAACTTGTAGAGTATTTTTTAGATGAACATACTGACGAATTTAAGAAAGAGGCTTTTTTTAAAAAGGGAGATATTGTTCTTGACCCATTTTGTGGCAGTGGGACAACCCTGGTGCAGGCCAATGAATTAGGAATGCATGCTATTGGTATCGATATTTCCGCATTTAATGCCTTAATAAGTAATGTAAAAATTGAAAAACAGGATTTAACCAAACTAAAAAATACGATAGACAATATTACTTTAGCACTTAAAGAGTTTCAAAAAAATAGAAAAAATATTGAGTTCGAAGAGCATTTACTTAGTGAATTAAATATTATTAACAACAAGTATTTTCCATCCCCTGAATTCAAAATAAAAGTTAGGCGGGGGCAAATCAACGAAAAAGCCTATGCAGTAGAAAAAGAAAGGTCGTTTTTGGATATATACAATAATTTTATTATAAAATACCAAATTCCACTCAAGCAAAAAAGCAACAATACATTTCTTGATAAATGGTTCTTGCAACCTGTAAGGGATGAAATTGATTTTGCTTTTGAAGAGATACGCAAAATAGAAAATGTAAATTTAAAAAAGATTCTTGCGGTTATTTTAAGCAGGACTATACGGTCTTGTAGAGCAACAACACACGCTGATTTAGCGACACTAAAAGAACCAGTAACAACTACCTATTACTGTAAAAAACATGGGAAAATATGCAAACCCTTGTTTTCTATACTTAGTTGGTGGGAAAGATACGGAAATGATACGATAAACAGATTAAAAGAATTTAATAGATTGCGAACCGATACATACCAAAAGTGCCTAACAGGTGATAGCAGAACTATTGATATTCTTGCAAAATTAAAGAAAAGAAACAAACCAGCCTGTGCGGGGCGCCTGTCTGCGGTGTCGGCACAGGCAGACAGCTCTTTTGATAAATTGGTTGAAAGTCAAAAAATAAAAGGCATATTTTCCAGTCCACCGTATGTAGGATCGATTGATTATCATGAGCAACATGCTTATTCGTATGATCTTTTTGGATTTGAAAGAAAAGATGAATTAGAAATTGGGCCACTATACAAAGGACAAGGAAGGGAAGCCAGAAATTCATATATTCAGGGAATTGCTGAGGTATTGATAAATTGTAAAAAACATTTACAAAACGATTATGATATTTTTTTAGTAGCAAACGATAAATATGGGCTATATCCAAAAATTGCAGATAAGGCTGGGATGAAAATAGTAAATCAATATAAAAGACCAGTACTATGCAGAGTTGAAAAGGATAGATCGACTTATGCTGAGATAATATTTCATTTTAAGGAAAAATAGCATGGCTCTTTCTGAAAATCAAAAAGATAGGATAAAAAGCTTACTTTCGAAAAAGATTGAGATGAAGCTAAAATCTTATGGACGAGAAACTACATCAATGCCCTTTCTTGCCCGTTTGATTCAAGATAATGAAAAGATTGCAGCCTACTCTTTTATACATTCTATGGCAACAACATTGGGGATGTCTATCTACGAAGATGTATCTGTAATTATTGCCTCAGAAAAATCTCAAGAATGCTTCAGAAATTATGGCGTTGGCGGAGCAATGTCAAAAGAGCAGAAATCTGCAATTGCTAATATAGTAGCCAAATTAAGAAATGGCGAACGAGAAGCAAATATAGAAAAAGAGATTGAAGAAGTTTTAAGAGCTTCAGCCGAAAATGGAGAGTTTCAAAAATCAGGTAGTATTGCTGATTTTTATATGAAAAGAAATAACAAAGAATTCTATTTTGAGATAAAAACAGTAAAGCCCAATATCGATGTTTTTGAAAAAAGCAAAACAAAACTTTTGGAATGGGTTGCTCGCAGACGGAAGAGAATAAATGTTTTTCTTGCCTTTCCATATAATCCGTATCATCCCGAACCATACTCAAAATTTACCGAGGTTGGAATGATGGATTCTCAGAATGACTTTTTGGTAGGAGATGAATATTGGAATTTTATAGGAGGAGAAAATACATTCCCTGAATTGTTAAAGGTTTTTGATGAAGTAGGCAAAGAATTTAAAGCAAGGTTAGAACAAAAATTTAAAGAAATAGCAAAAGAAAAACTTGATTCATATTAAGAGAATAAAGCATCCCGGTTCGTAAAAGTGGGTTCATTTCGATAAAAAATAATTTGACCAACTCATTTTGGGCGCCCGTTTTTAATTTCTGGTAACAGTTTTTTCAGGCTGAGGCGAAGTGCACTATGCATAACAATGGTTATTCTGAATATCAGATAAGTAACGTGAAGCAAATCTTAATTTAAAGGTTTGCGGGAATCCCCACAAGGGAAACCTTTTTTTAAATCGCCGAAAAAAAATAGTGATCGATTAATATTGGGGACGGAAAATTTAAATTTCAAATTTTAAAAATAGTTATCCCACCAGCAATGCAAGCTAAAAATCGCCGACAACAGTTGCTTGATTGTTCACACAAATGACTCAACCGCGCTATTGTTTTTGCAATTCAGCCGCAGCATAGTAAACTGAATTGAACAGCAACTTAAAACTACCGTGCGCCTGTGCCCGATTTTTAACTGAAAATCCCAACAAGATGACTCTCCCCTTTTTCACCAGCGCATCAGCGACAGCAACTTTTTGATGCAATAATTCCTCACCGTGGATAAATCCACTAAGCAGTAATTTTTGTTTGGGATATTTAGCGACAGCTTTCACGGTCTGATTATCATTAAACGATGGATGAATTTTAAAAGCAGGGCTGCGGTTAAAAACGCCCGGTTGAAGTTCTTCCATTCCATAAGCGATAGGGTGCGTGGTATCGTACTCAATTTTTAGAATTGAGCCGCTGCAAACGAATTGCTCACTTTTTACATCTTTCAATATATTGCTGGCCGGCAGTTCAAACGTTTCGATCAGCAGATCACAGGAGGAATTAAAACCAATAACGGTTCCACCGTTTTCCACAAAACTCTTCAAATTTTGCAAACCACCGGTTCCGATTCCGCCGATATACTCTGGCGGCATGGTTCCCAATTGATGACCTTCGAGAATAATTTTACTCGATTGACTGGGCAGAACGACCACATCGAAGCGTTGATTCAATTGACCGGCTTTGATTTCGGCGTCATGAATATTTTCAAACGGAATTTCAAATTGCTCAAACAACCAGCGCGTCCAGCCTTCATCCATGCTGGCGACCCAGGACTTGTAAAGTCCGATCCGTGGTTTTTTTAATTCATAACATACAACAGCCGGTTTTTTAGCAACGGTACGAATATTGATTGCCAATTCATCAGCTAAATTTATCATAAAACCTTTTTGCAAATTAACTGCCGGCACAATAATCGTTCCGGTTGGGTATTGAATTTTGTTTTGTGTAAATGGTTGCGTTGTCCACAACACGGTTCCACCCTGTCGCTGAATACGGCTGATGGCAATGAAAGATTTATTTTGATGATGATCCAGAACATATCCATATCTGGCTGAGCCAAAAATTTTTCCGGCTTTGGTCTCAGCTTTTTTCACCTTTTCCAATTCCACCTTCAGCGGTGAGTTTATTTGGATTGCATTGACGTTCATTTGCAGTGGCAAAGTCCAACCGGCAATATCGTAGGAGCGCAGCGGCGCGCCGTCAAATTTTTTCATTTGAATTAGCCCTTGCCAGAGGTGGGGATAATTTCTAAGGTCCGGATATTTCTGTTCCTCCAGCATATTTTTAACAAATAGTCCGAACGGCTGACTTGTCGGGATAACATAAGTCCCGGCAGGATAATCCAGTCCGTCTTGTTTAAAACCGGTACGCGCCCGGTAAACATCCACTGCCAGCTCGATGAGATTGTTCAGCATAATTTCAGCTGAGCCGGGGTCTGATTGTTTTTCCGGGACGATCCAGCCGAACGGCGGCTCATTTTCAAAACGTTTGATGACATCACGCGCCATGCGGTAACGATCTAATAACAGCGGTTGCTTCATGCGGGAAGCGGTTTCCAATACGCATTTTGAAGCGATGAGACAATATTCCACCGCATCGCTCAGCCGCCACCAGCCGCCCTTCCAGGGATTGGGATAAAATGCTGCGATGGTAAAATCCTGATAGGCTTCGGGAAAATCATGCACCGTATAAAAATGCGGCGTTGCGTAGCGATAGAGCGCGGTTTCTGTCAAGATGGAAATCACATTATGGGCATCGCACACCTGTGTAACATAACCCGGATACCAACTGTCAAAAACAATCCGCGAAATTGCACCTTGTTTTCCCTGCTGATCAAAAGCCATGCCCATGGCGGAACCGATTAAATTTTGCCAGCGCACCAACAGCGGATGCACATTGGGATTAGTCGGCTCTGCATTGGGCGGCGTCCAAATTCGCGCCGGAAATGGCGCGGTCTGGTGATGATTGTACACGATCTGTGGATACCATATTTGATTGGTAATTTTATTCAGAGCTTTGGTTTCATTCATAGTCAGCATGTATGAATCGCGGTTGTTGTCGTGTCCCACATATTTATGGTACAACCACGGCAAACTGCTAACCTCGTAAGGCGTTCCGATATTTTGACGGTACCAATCAGCCAGAATATTCATTCCGTCAGGATTGGCAAAAACCAGCACCAGAATCACATCATCCAACACTTTCAACCAATGGGGATCTTCGGTGACAACCAGTTCGTACGCCAATTGGATGTTGTGCTGGGCTGGAGCACATTCCGAGGCATGAAGTCCGCCATCGATGTAAACAATTGCTTTTGCCTTTGCAGCCAAATCAGCAGCAGATTCATCAGTCAAACCCTGCGCCAGCGCCAGTTGCCGGGCAAACGTTTTGTAATTTTCCAGATTCTTGATGTTTTCTGCCGAGGAGATTACCGCATATTTCATGTCTTGATCAAAAGACGTTTTACCAATGGAAAATAGTTTGATTCGTTCGGATGACGCTTCCAGCTCGCGAAAATAGGCAATCGCCTGTTTGTAATCGGCCAACTGGTAGTCATCGCCGATCTTAAATCCAAGAAAGGTCTCAGGCGGGGGTATAATTTGGCAATACACCGGTGAACTGCATAGAGATAGACTGATAAAAAAAGCAACCAAGATGACGAATGCTAAGCGCGCAATAAAATTCATTCTGATTTCCTTTCGTTCGCTCGTGACATTAATAGGTGATATGCATTTCAACAAATCGCGCCCATTGACTTTCAGGAAACTTATCCAGAAATTGAAACGGAACCGATTGTCGATCTATTCTCTCGCCGGTCGATATTTTGAACTGATTCAACCGATCAATTCGCTGAAATTCGATCCAGCCGTTGCGATTAAGTTTAAAAATATTGTGTTTGAAATTCGCGACCCGCTGTAAAGTTTGAACATCAAACAAATTACCGGTGAAGCCGATAAAACTATGCCGGTTGAGCTCATAATAACTGCGCTCAGAATCAAGCAATTCGTTGGTTATAACCAAATCACCGATGCCAATGAGATGAGTTCTCATTCCCTTAATAACATAGTCCCCCGGCGGTACATTGGGAAGAATAAACAAGCCATTGTCATCAGTTCGCGTCCAGAAACCAACTTTTTTGATCTCACCATTTTGGATAATTTTTCCCAGAATCGCGATCTCAATATTGTCGCTGAGAGTGATTAAATTGTCATCATAGCCGTCAATATCCAGAAGTACCGATCCAATGATCAAACATTTGTCAGCAATCGGCTCTTCGACATTTTTCACAGTAGCGCTGCAGCCAACAATAAAAAACACTCCCAAAATTAAACCGAATCTGTTCATTTTTTTCATGAGGCCTCTGTTTGATAACTTTAGTTCAGCACTGTTAACTAATAATGTCATTCCGGCATGTTTTTAGCCGGAATCTCCTGAGTATATGTGCAAATTAATATTTAAAAGTTCTATTCTTGAGATTCCGGCATTCCGCTTCGCTCCAGCCGGAATGACAGG
>OMKS01001679.1_pt1 | contig 19481 bp, 21 predicted proteins | sample 1674721 | NCBI WGS metagenome assembly OMKS01 (sample SAMN06264996, study PRJEB25208) | sediment metagenome | isolation source: hot spring sediment | place: USA: California | collected 2014-09-02
CCTCTTCGTCGGCAGCGTCAGATGTGTATAAGAGACAGATATATTATAGATCAGGGTGGATACCATGTCCCTTTACCACCCAAATCGTAATTCTAAAACGCCAAAAAAAAGTACATTTTTGCCTTGACAAATTCTGAACGGTGCGTAAAATGAATTTATAGGTTTTTTCTGGGGACGGCATAGAAAGATTTCGGGATGATGTGATGGCGAAGGTTAACGCTTTGGGGAGCAAGGACTTTCGCTCAGAATGTAGATAAGTTGCATTAGAAAATACTATAACCATCCTATAAAGGAGGACTAATGTTGCACAGGTTAGGAATTTGTTTTCTGCTGGTAGTCTTGGTTGCCGGCTCGGTGCTCGCGGAGGATATGCTCAACCAAAAGCCCTTCCAGATGTATATCGGAGGTGGAGTTCTCGGCCAAATCACGATGAGCAGATATCGTGATGGTGAAAGCATCCCATACGAACTTCACATGGACGCGTTAATTATCCCGCAATTGAGTCTTGGAGCGCGTTATATGCGGGTTCCACTCAGTCCGGGCGAGTCCTATGAAGTTGATGGGGTTTCTTACAGTGAGAATTGGTTTGGTTCGAAAAATCTGATTCTCGGAAGAGTTGGCTGGATTTTTCCCCAAGAATCTTCGCATTTCGGCATTTTCGCTCACGGAGGTTATTCTTACATAAACGTCGATTGGGGGCAGAATTCTACTGCTTGGGAGCAAGTCGAGGACACTCTCACACCCGGTGCATTAACATTTGGCGGCTCAATTTTAGCTCGGTCTAATCTTGGGGTAGGGAAATATTGCACCCCCATAAATGTTTGGGCAGAGATGGGATATTTTTACTCTATCTTCTCTGAGGATGACAGCATAACAATTTCCTCCTCAGCGACAAGACCACCTGCCGATGCCATTAGAAGCCTTTTCACCCTCGCCGCGGGCCTCGAGGTGAACTTCTTCGTGCCATGCCCGGATTTCGGATATAAAAAAGGACAGCACTGGAGCGACTCCAAGTAACCTATAAGGCAGATTGCTCCTTTATGAATAATAGGCCGAAAATATGGGTCTATGTCGCACTGCTTTTTCTCTGCGTGGCTATTCCTGCAGTTGCCGAAAACTGGCAGGCGTATTCAGGGATTAGTTTAGTAGGGCAGGCCAAAGAGCTATATCCGCAATGGAATCGGAATATTCCTCTGCTTGATGTAAATTCGCGCTTGTCCTACAAAGCCTTTAACCTCGATATCGGTGCCAGAATAATCGTTTATGAATTCACAGACGAGAATTTCGCCACGCCGCCCACACAGTCCACTATCGACACATTGGCTCTGATGCCGTCTATAAGGCTTTCATACAATGTTTACAGTGAAAAAAGCGATTGCGGATTTGCTAATAACAATGTGTCTATAGGGGTAGAATCTTATTTCGGCAAGTTAGTGGAAAAATCGGAGACTCGAGGGACAACCACCGATAGGTTTAAGTATAATTGGTTTGGGATTGGGCCTTATTGTGCCGTCAATGTCTATATCCCCCAAACAACCCTCCACGCATCCGCCAACTTCGGCATGATGCTCGTTAATTATCAAGACGAAACCTTCGTGACTCCGGTTCTTTCGGCGGCCATCAGCACATTCTTCGTGATATGGGATGATGGATTTGTGGCCCCGAAGTTCTGGTGATTCGTAGAAAATAAACAGCCGAAGGCGGGGACTTCCCCGCCTTTTTTATTTGCCCGACACAAGCCCTATGACGGCATTGAACTGCGGGAATTCGGGGATGATGACGGAAATCTTAAACTTTTGCGCAAGCAGTCTTGGGATTGCAATATTCAGCGCTACGCCGCCGACGAGGACGATTATTCTCGGCGGCATGGCCTCCAGCTCGGCGGAAATTTTGTTGACAATCTGCAGGTTCACGCCGCTCGCGAGGCGCGCCCTATCGACGCCCTTGGCGAGTTTCGCGACAATTTCGCTCTCGCCGAAAACCGCGCAAGTTGATGTCAGCTTTTCCGGATTCTCCCAGTGCAGGGAAATCTCCTCGAGCGACATTCCGAGAACTCCAGCCATGTTTTCGATATATCTTCCCGCGCTGGCGGCGCAACGGTCGTTCATGCGGAACCCGGCCACGCGTCCTGCCTCGACTCGAACGACCTTGCTGTCCTGCCCGCCGAGGTCGATGAGCGTGAAATCTTCGATGCCCGTTTGCTCGATAGCACCGAGTGTGTGTGCTTGAATCTCCGGCACAATCTCCGCATTGGCGATGTTAAGGGAATTTCGGCCGTATCCCGTGGCGTGAACCGGACAGTCATCGTCGATGTCGAGCTTCTCGCGGTCGAGGACAAAGCCCGCATCGGAGGGTTTCCCGAGTTCGGAGAAAAACTTGGCCGTATCAAAAACGCGAAATGCAACATCTTCGCCGTTTCGGACGGCTATCTTAACGCTCCGCGAGCCGAGGTCTATGCCGAGAATCTGCTTCATTTTTGCGCGAGCATCTCGACAAACGCCTCAATTCGGACGCGCGTCCGCTCATCAAGCTCGAACTGCGACTCACCCTCGATTGTCAAAACAGGCACGGGGAGGTATTTTTTGAACAGTAAATCCTCTATCTGACGGAAGCAAAAACTTTGGGTGTAGTGAATTATGCCGTCGAGCTTACGGGCTTTTATCTTATCGTAGATATCGGCGATGCGCCGAAAAACGCTCGTGGGATATGTATATTGCGCGTATGCGGTGAGGATGTCGTCCTCGATGAAGGGGATGGAGAACTGTCTTTGGACTTCAGTGAACACGACGCGCGCGCCGAGGTCGTCGAGGAACGTGAAGATTTCCGGAAAGATAGGGGGGACGCCGATGTATCCGAGGCGCAGGCGGTCTATTATCGGAGGTCGAAGTTCCGCTTCGCGGATAAGCCCACGGCACTCGTGCGAGAATTCATTGATGTTGCCGTTGAAATCGGAGGTAGAGACATGCCACAGATGGTTTTCAATCGATGTAATTTTGTTCTCGATGTGCGCCATCTCGTCGATTCGCCGAACTAACCTTCGAGGCTCGTCGAGGCGGAAGAACCACTCTTCGACTTTATTCCACGGAACTTCGAATATCCGCGCAAGATTGAGTATCTCCGCGTGGAGCAAGTGACGGTTGCCATCGTATGGGAAAGCGAACGGTATAACGCGAATGCCCCTGTCTTCGAGCGTTTCTGCGAGGGCGTGCGTGTTCGAGCAATCGCCCTGCGAGACGAAGACCACGGTGTCTATGTCATCGCGCTCGAGGACTGCACCGTAGATTCCGGCAATCCACGCGCAAATTGTGCGGGGGTATCCATCGCGGTATGCCCTCGCGAGGAACTCATCATTCTCGTCAGATGCGAGGAAGAGATTGTTGAGATCGACGGGAATTTTGCCAGCCGCCCAGATAACTTCCTGCGGGATAGTTGTAGTAATACCGACTCGTTCGATCATAATGCTCTTTCTATCTTATCAAATCATAAAAATTCTACTAATTTCGCTGGATAAATCAAGGTGAATGGAGAAGATTACAATTCTTGACAATGATTAATTGACATTGTGGCAATAAAAAAAGGGCGACGAATTCGTCGCCCTTGCGGTTTATTTGTTGCGTTAGAAAACGCCAATGGTCATCTATCCGAGGAACGGATAGCGGTAGTCTTTCGGCGGAACGAAAGTCTCTTTGACCGTCCGCGTGCTGACCCAACGCATAAGGTTGGACTTGCTACCGGCCTTGTCGTTCGTGCCGGATGCGCGAGCACCGCCGAAGGGTTGCTGGCCAACAACTGCTCCCGTAGGCTTGTCGTTGATATAGAAATTACCCGCGGAGTTCCGTAGCGCGACGATGGCCTTATTGACGGCATTACGGTCTCTGCCAAAAATTGCGCCGGTGAGCGCGTAGGTGCTCGTGTTGTCGCAAATCTGGAGAGTCTCCTCGAATTTGTTCGCGGGATAAACGAAAATCGTCAGAACAGGCCCGAAAATCTCCTCGACCATAGTCTTGAAATCGGGCGTCTTGGCCACGACGACGGTCGGCTGGATGAAGTATCCCTCGGAGTCGTCATAGCCTCCGCCGGCGATAATCTCCGCATCCGGGGAGTTTTTGCAGTAGTCGATATATCCGGTGATGTCGCGGAATGCCCACTCGTCGATGACGGCGTTGACGAAATTGCCGAAATCCTCGACAGTGCCCATCTTGATTGTAGCGAGTTGGGCAAGAAGTTTCTCGCGGAACGCAGGCCACAAAGAGTCGGGGATATACATCCTGCTGGCCGCCGAGCATTTTTGCCCTTGATATTCGAAAGCTCCGCGAATGGCCGCCGTCACCAGCTCGTCGATGTCAGTGGATTCGTGGGCAAAGATGAAGTCCTTGCCGCCAGTCTCGCCAACAATGCGCGGGTATGTGCCATAATTGGCAATATTCTCGCCGACTGTCTTCCACATATCGTGGAAAACGGCGGTGCTACCGGTGAAGTGAACCCCCGCAAGGTGCGGATTAACCAACACATTTGGGCCGACCTTGCTTCCCGGGCCGGGGATGAAGTTGATTACGCCGTCCGGAAGGCCTGCCTCTTGGAAGAGCTTCATCAGGTAATACGCGCTGAAAACTGCGCTGGATGCGGGCTTCCAGAGCACAACATTGCCCATTAGCGCGGGGGATGTCGGCAGGTTGCCGGCGATGCTCGAGAAATTAAACGGCGTGACGGCAAACACGAAGCCCTCGAGCGCGCGATATTCGCAGTAGTTCCACACGCCTTTGCTACTCAGCGGCTGATCCTCGTAAATCTTCATCGCGAAGTAGGGATTGAAACGGTAGAAGTCGATTAACTCACATGCGCTGTCGATTTCTGCCTGATAGGCGTTTTTGCTCTGGCCGAGCATTGTCGCGGCGTTGGATATGTAGCGCCACGGCCCGGCGAGAAGCTCTGCCATTTTGAGCATGATGCTCGCGCGCGCCTCCCAAGGCATCTCCGACCACTCCTTGCGAGCCTCGAGCGCCGCCTCGACGGCCATCTTGACCTCTTCCTCGCCCGCCTTATGGTATGTGGCGAGGACGTGATCTTTCTCGTGCGGGACTCTGCACTCGGCAAGTTTCCCCGTGCGGACTTCCTTGCCGCCGATAATAAGCGGTATCTCGATCTTTTCGCTCTTGAGTTTCTTTATTGCGGCTTTCAGCGCCGCGGTCTCGGGGTCTGCCGGCTTATAGGGCAGAATCGGCTCGTTGACCGGTGGTGGGACGGTGAGTTTGGCGTTGAACATTGGAACTCCTTTCTATAAATTTATGTCGAACCTGTTCTCAAACAGGCCTTCCAATATATGCCCCTAAAATATAAAATCAAGCCAAATCGCCCCGAATTTTGGCTTTCGCTTCGTTCAAGCTCGGGGGGCGTCGGCGCGCGTAAACGCGCTACGAAGTAGTCGGGGCAGAATCGGTGGATAGTGCGGAAGATTTCCCACCGACTACTTCGCACCTTCCTGCGATTTAATAAATCGCAGGAAGGGCCGACGCCCCCCGAGCGCACTATTATGAAAATCTTCCGCATGCGCTTTGCTGTTGAATAAGGGACTTTTTTCCCTATATTAACGGCAATTTGGAATTTGAGGAGGCGACATGGCAGAAATATATCAAGCGGTAAGAGTCACGGACAAGGTTTACTGGGTCGGCGCTATAGACTGGAAGATTCGCGACTTCCACGGATATGACACGCCGCGAGGTTCGACATATAACGCATATTTAGTGATGGGGGAGAAGATAGCCCTCCTCGATGCGGTGAAAGAGCCGTTCAAGGCCGAGCTTATGTCGAGGATTCGCTCGATTATAGACCCCGAGAGGATCGATTACATCGTGTCGAACCACTCCGAGCCTGACCATACGGGTTGCCTCGCGAGAGTAATCCGCAAAGTCAAGCCCGAAAAAGTATTCGCGTCGAAAATGGGGAAGAAGGCATTGTATGAGCATTACGCCATCGATGTCGAGGCGGTTTCAACAGGCAACGTGCTTGATCTCGGCGGCCTATCGCTGAAGTTCATCGAGACACGCATGATACACTGGCCGGACTCGATGGTGACATACATCCCCGAGGTGAAAGCGCTCATCTCGCAGGATGCCTTTGGGATGCACTACGCCACAGGCGAGCGTTTCGCTGACCAACTTGACGAGCCAGTCCTCCGTCGGGAGTCCGACAAGTATTACGCAAACATCGTTCTGCCATATTCACCGATAGTGAAGAATGCGCTCGAAAGCCTCGCCAGCCTCGATATCGACCTAATCTGCCCCGATCACGGGCCGATTTGGCGGAGTAAGGAGTGGGTTGGAAAAGTTCTCGGCTGGTATGGCGAATATGTAGAGCAGAAGCCTACGATGAAGGCCGTCGTCATTTTCGACTCGATGTGGTCGAGCACCGAGAAGATGGCGCAGGCAATCGCAGAGGGACTCATCGAAGGCACGGCGGATGTCCGCATGATAAATTTGCATGAAAGCCCGCGAAGCCAAGTCGCACACGAGCTTTTATCGGCGGGTGCGCTTCTCGTAGGCTCTCCGACAATCAACAACGGAATCTTCCCGATTGTCGCTGATGTGATGACATATATTGAAGGCCTGAAGCCGAAGAACCTCCTCGGAGCCGCCTTTGGGAGCTATGGCTGGAGCGGCGAGGCGGTCGGTGTTCTCGAAAACACGCTCGATAGGATGGGCGTCGAGAGGACGCGCGAGAGCATCAAGGTGAACTATGTCCCAACAGGTGATGACCTTCTGAAATGCCGCGAGCTGGGCGTGAATATCGCACGTGACATGGCAGAGAGAATTTAGCGGAAGGATATTATGTCGGAAAAGTTCGATCCTAAAGCGCTATGGAGCCTATCATATGGCCTATATATCGTTTCGTCGATGTTCGAGGGCAAGACCAACGGCCAAATCGTAAACGCAGTTATACAAGTGACCGCCGAGCCTCCCCAAATCGCTGTCTCACTGAATAAAGAGACACTAACGCACTTGCTCGTGGAAAAGTCCGGCTTGCTGTCTGTTTCCATACTCGATCAGAACACGCCTATGACGATGATCGGCCTCTTCGGCTTCCGAACAGGGAGGGAAGTAGATAAGATGTCCCGATGTGGACATAAGCTCGGCATCGATGGCTGTCCGGTAGTTATCGACCACACCGTCGCTACTATTGAGGGCAAAGTCGTGAAATCTATCGATGTCGGCACACACACGATTTTTATCGCCGAAGTTGTTTCAGGCGAATTATTAACCGATGAAACACCAATGACTTACCAGTATTACCATACCGTGCTGAAGGGGAAGGCATCCGACAAGGCGCCCACCTTCCGCGGCGGACAACCCAAGAAGAAACGCGAGGAGAAAGCAATGAAGTTCGTTTGTGACATTTGCGGATGGGTCTATGATCCCGAAGCCGGCGATCCTGACAACGGCGTCGAGCCGGGAACGGCGTTCGAGGACATTCCGGACAATTGGACTTGCCCTGTCTGCGGTGTAGGGAAAGACGAGTTCTCGCCAGAAGAATAGCGTTTTTCTGACTGAAAGCCGGGGGCGTCGGCCCGCCCTGCGATTTGATAAATCGCAGGGCGGAACGAAGTAGTCGGTTGCGAGACTCGATACTATGCAACGATATTGCCCCGACTACTTCGCTGGCCCCGCGTCCCCGCGTGGCCGCCGACGCCCCCAACTGCACTAATAAGAAAGTTTTTCCGTGTTCCACCAGACCCAACCCTTCCGCGCCGGCACGGGGGTTGCGAGGGCAACCCGCGCGCCGGCGCCCACCACCCGACTCGATTTTCCAAAAACCCATTGCGATTTCCGGTAAAATCCGCAAATTGTGTAGAGAATTAGGAGGTTTGATGAAGCTCGTTTTTGCGACTCGCAACAGAGACAAGCTAAAGGAGATTACCGCTATACTAAATGGTTTGCCGGTCGAGATTCTAACTCTCGAAGACTTTCCCGATTTGGCGGAAACTATCGAGGACGGCGATACTTTCGAGGAGAACGCCGAGAAGAAGGCGCGCGAGGCCATGGAACATACTGGCCTTCCTGCGCTGGCCGATGACAGCGGCATCTGCGTGGATGCACTCAATGGCGCGCCGGGGATTTTCGCGGCGCGATTTGCTGGCGAGGGGTGCACTTACGCCGATAATAACGCCAAACTCCTGAGGGATTTGCATGGCGTTCCCCGGTGTGAAAGAGGCGCGAGCTTTGTTTGCGTGGCCGCGCTGGTCATGCCGAATGGCGAAGTCTTTTTTGCTCGTGGCGAGCTTGATGGAAGAATCGCCGAAAAACCTCGCGGCGACAACGGTTTCGGCTATGACCCCGTATTCGTGTTGCCCGATGGCAGGGTATTGGCAGAACTCTCCCCTGATGAAAAACACGTGATAAGCCACAGAGGGGCGGCCTTCAAAGCTATGGAAGATATTTTGTCAAAAATAATCGAGGATAATGAGCGAAACGCTTAACACTCCAAATTCGGAAGACATCGACGCGCTTTGCGAAATAGTAGGCGATGTTCACGCACTTGTGGGCGATGTGACAGAGCCATATTGCCGCGATGAATCCCCCGACCTCTACGCCCAGCCCTCGCTCGTTTTGATGCCTGAGGATGAGCGCGAGGTCTCGGATATTCTCCGATATGCTAACGACAGGGCTTTGCCAATTGTCACGCGGGGACTTGGCACGGGCGTCGCGGGCGGCGCGGTTCCGTTAGACGGCGCGATAGTTCTCTCCCTCGAACGTATGAACAAAATTCTCGAAATCGACGAGGATAACCTGATGGTCGTCACGCAACCGGCGGTTATCACAGGCGAGCTTCGCAGGGCGGTTGAGGAGCGCGGCCTTTTCTACCCGCCGGATCCGGCGAGCTTCGATAGCTGTAGCATCGGCGGTAATTACCAGACCAACGCTGGCGGCATGACAGCCGTTAAATACGGCATCACGCGCGACTATGTCAAGGGTTTTCGCGCGGTTATTCCGGGGGGCGAGATTATTACATACGGGGGCAAACTGCTCAAAAACGTTGCAGGCTATGACCTCACGCACATCATCTGCGGAAGCGAAGGGACGCTTGCCGTCGCTACCGAATTAACATTGAAACTACTGCCTCTGCCGGCTTGTCACGTCGATTTGTTAGTCGGCTTCGAGTCCGTGCCCGAGAGCGTCGAAGCAGTCAGCGAGATAATTCGCCGGAAAATCGTGCCTTCGACTATCGAATTCATGGAGGGCGATATTGTCCGCATCGTCGCCGATGTCCTCCAAAAAGACGTTCCCATGAGAGATGCCGGCGCGCAACTAATCATCTCCCTCGATGCCGACAGCGAGGAAGATCTCGAGAAGCGATACTTCGCGCTGGGCGAAATAGCATTCGAACTTGGCGCGATTGACGTCCTCGTGGCCGATACGAGGCCTTTTCAGGATAGAATCTGGGAGGTGCGGCGTTCAATGCGCGAGGCCTTGCGAGCGGTCAGTCCGACTATCGTCGCGGAGGATATATCTGTTCCACGCTCGAAACTCGCCGAACTATGGCGCGGCGCACGCGAGATTGGTGACAGCCTTGGCGTGCGGGTGCTCTCGTTCGGCCACGCGGGCGATGGCAACCTGCACATCGATGCCCTCAAGGACGACATCGACGATGAGCGCTGGAAAGCGTTGATGGACGAGTTCATTCCGCAATTATTCAAGCTCGCAGTCAATCTTGGGGGGAGCATAACCGCCGAACATGGAATAGGTTACCTCAAACGAAGCTACCTTCCAATTGGCGTGGGGGAAATGGAACTCGAACTCATGGCAGGTATCAAGCGAGCATTCGATCCCAAGGGCATTCTCAATCCCGACAAAGCGATTTAGCACGGCGAAGCATATCGACTAATCTATCGCCTGCGATCGATTCGACGATTCTCCCCCTGGACGGGAATGGTGATTCGCGTGTCCTCCCGTTCGAGCATTTGCATCGTAATCGATGCCCATAGCCTCTCCGAAGAGACTTTGCGGGTTATGGTCAGCTTGGTTGATTCCTTGGGCTTAAGCTTCTTGCTCGTCCATGAGACTCCGATTCGGTCATCTTGGAAATCGACAATCACAAGCTCGCGCTCTGCGGGCATTCGATTAGTCAATTCAATTTCAAGTGATTCTACCTCATCATTGAACTCGACAATCGGCGTGCTAACCTCTATCTCTCCATCTTGAAAAGGAACGGATGCCGTATCGACGAAAGCCTCGAAGTAAAGCATCTGCGGGACAAGCTCTTCGCCTTGCCTAACATGAAGCGACGCCGATTTTCGTTGCCTGCCGCGAAAGCCTCGAGAGTTGAACCAAAGCTCCAGCGGAACGGTCTCGCCTGCATGGACGACACTCGTTTTGAGTGGGGCGCTACTGCATCCGCAGTGCGGGCGAAGTTGCTCGATAATCAGCGAGTCGCCGCCCTCGTTCTTCAGCTCGAAGATGTGGACGACGGTCGAGTTCGAGGGGATAAAGCCCCATTGAAATTCCGTCTCCGGGATGGACGCTTTAGGCGGGCCGGACGGGGGAGGAGCTTTGCTTTCCATCGCACAGGTGCTGATGGCGAGGAATGGTGTCAAGAGAATTATCGAAACTAACCTCATTGTTTTCTCCAGTTTTCAAGTTTTAGGAACCATACAAAGGAAGACCAGATCATCCTCGCCATCATTGACGAAGCCATGGAGTTCGCCACTTTGAACGAAGACGAAATATCCGGCGGAAATCTGCTTCTCTCCACCGTCATAGAGCGCTTTGCCCTTGCCTGATAGGACAAATAATTCGTGTTCACTTTTGTGAGAATGAAATGGCGTGTGGCCTCCAGGGGCGACGACAAAGCGCCGCATCGCGAAGTTTGGCGCGCCGTCATCCGCAGAAATGAGCCATTGGAGTTTCACGCGTTCGGCGCCGGGAGTGGTCGATTTCTCAGCGTCAATTGAGCTTTCATGTGCGATTTTCATTGCGTTCCTTTCGGCCTATCGCCTCATCTATGGCGAAGCGTAAAGTGATTCCCATAAAAAAACCAAACCAGCATGCAAAATAATAGGCTTTAACCGTAAACCCAAATTCCGACCCAGCCTCGAAAAAACTCAAAACCAGCAACACGAAAATAATGCCTCCGAGCGCGAAAAGCGAATATGCGAAAGCCCCTGCGCGCCTCCTTGCGAGAATCACCGGTGCGAAATACAGCCCAACAAGCCCCAATACCGCAGAGGGAGTTAGAATATGAATAAGTAACGCGAGCCAGCTACCGTCATCGGAGGTAGAAAGCAATTCGAGGCCAACGGCAAATGCCAACCCCGCGAAAGCAAAAGCTCCGCATACGGTCAATTCCGCCTTAATGTTTGTTTTGGTGTTCGATTGCTTTTGCAATTCTTCCGAGGCCTTTCCCGATGACAACAAGAGTGATAACCCACATGGCGAGAAGAATTAACACTCCCATAAATTTACATAATAGGGCAAGGATACCCTTCGGCCTGCCGAGTGAATAACAGGCGGGACTTTTCCTCCCCCAGCGGCGTATCGTTTCGACTCTGCAGTCCTCGTCGTCGATATCGCACTGAAAACCCCCGACGAGCTCGCGATGAATCTCAACTTTGGCGATTTTGTCCTCGATATCGGCCTCGGCGAGCGCTTTATCGACAGCCTCCGAGACCTTACTGCTAATCTCGGCCGCCCGAATCCTTGCTTCGGCGACTTCTACCTCTTCATTATGCTCTGGGGCATCTGCTGATGGTTGCGGGAAAGCGGCGAGTGTGACTACTAATAATGTAACAATAATCCTGTTTGCCATATTGCTCCTAATGGGTTATTCGGTGTGCTTTTTAGCAATCAATGTGCCAGCGCAATCTAATATGGCTTCAATCGGAGTCGGACGAAGCGCGCGCCGCCCTCTACTTCGGGGATTCTGAGCCAGAGTATCGCCTCAACATTGCTTGTTATCTCCGCCAGTGTTTCCTGCGAAATCGTGATTGAGATATTCCGCGAACCTCCCGCATCAATCGTGAAACTCGTCTCGTCGAGCGAGAAGATGTCGCCATTGGCTGGGGAAAAGCCGGGGGAGAGGGCGATTGCGACTCCTCGCGGGTCAGCTTCCGGCACGCCGAAAGCGCAGTGAATATCATGGACGATTGTATCGTTATTGAAAATGCTCAACTCGGCGATGCCGCTTTCGTCGAAGTCCACTACGGAAGGCGCAACTGCTATCGGCCACCCACCGGTGCGAACAGATGGGTTGGACTCGGTCTCGATGAGATAATTCGCGAGAATCGCCGCAACCATGTTTCCCGTAGGTCCCTCGGGCATAATGCGAAGTTGCACCATGAAGCGTCGGTTGAACATCGCTGAATCGTTCGGGAAGTTCGCGAAGAGCTTGCGTATTGCCGGTTCGTCTATCCCGACGAAAAGAATCGGCTCGCCATCTACCTCGAACGCCCCCGGCGGAATGTCCTCGAAGCCATCGATTGGGCGTCTTCCTGTCATCTCCGGCGGAAGAACATCGACCGCGAAATTCTGCGGCGACTCGCCCTCGCCAAGACTCAGCACAAGCGGCACATCGAGATAGATTCTATCGCCAATCGGCACGCCCTGCGCCGTGAAAACGGCGGGACTCATCCGCAGTCCAAAAAGCGTCCCGCAGAGAAAAAGGGCGATGCAAGAGCATCGCCCCATTATTCGGCGAACCGTCACGGCGTCGTGGCGACTATAAACACAGTAATCTGATGCTCGCAACCATCGGATGCGATGTTTGGCGCCGTGAAGCGCGAATACAGACGGAAATTCTCGCCTTCACCCGCTTCGTAGATGAGATCAGCATCCCCAAGGCCGCCGCCGTCAACAACAGTCCAAGTAGCGGGCGGATCGGCAAGCGTTCCATCGCCCATCTCGAGAAGATAGACATCCGTGCCTGCGGCTGAACCGGCTGTCCATGCGGTCGGGAATCCGAACCCACAAGGCGGGGGCGGCTCGGATGTGCTGAATGCCTTGAAGTCGAGTGCAACATTGCTCTCATTCTTGACAAGCACGTGCGATCCCCCTGCAGTTCCGGTCATAGTGGATGTTGCTCCGGCGTTCATGTTGCCGATAGCCCATGTGCCGTATGCTCCAGCGTCGTCCGCAGTGCGGAGCGAGAAGTCGATAAAGTTGACCGTCACCGTGATGGTGAAATTTTCGGTTGTCTGCGCGAATGCCGTCCCGATAGCCAGAATAGTGATTAGTAACAGCGCAAATCTTTTCATCTCAGCCTTTCGATTAAAATTTTAAATTTTATTCTTACATTAAATTAAGAACATCGCCGATGTCAATCCCCCGCAAACGGCGCGATGGTCCATCGTGTGAGAATGCGGTGTTGCTCGTCTTCGAAACCATCAGTGGGCGCCAGAAACCAACCGCACAAAAAACGAACAGCGCCCGAAGCTACTTCCGAATCAAGGCGCATCGGAACTTCGAGCACGGGGGACGAGTCTTCAATATTCGGGGTTGTCGGCGCGGAAGTGTAGCTCGCCCACCTCAGCGCGAATCTATCGCTACTTGCTGTTTCGTCGATTGCCCATGGTTCCCAGAGTGAATCGGCAGTAGCACTATCGGGAAAATCCCGAGCGTCACAATAGATATCGATGGGAACGTTGCTCAAATTTGTTATCTTGACAATTTCTTCGTGATCGGTCATCGCCGTATCGCCGATAATAATCTCGGTAATCCACCAAGAAGTATAATCGCCGCCGTCGGCGTGTTCGATGGAAAAGTCGAGATAGTTCACGACAATATTTATCGAGAAATTCTCGCTCTGCGCAATCGCGCCGAACGCCATGATGGCGATTAGAATACTAAACAGCTCGAACTTCGGCTTCATTCAAACTCATTCCCGCATTGCGGTCGTTGTAAATCATAACAATTTAGCAATAAATGAGTTATTTGCAACAAAATTCGGCGAAACGCGGACAGTATTTTTCGCTAAAGGATATAGCGTGCGAGGTCTTCATCGTCGGCAATGTCCTTGAGCGCGGAGCGGACTGTCGATGCTGTGATTTTGACTTTCGGGCCGCTGTGTTCGCGTCCGAGAAACATGATGTCCTCGAGAAGAGTGGTCATTATTGTATGAAGCCTCCGCGCACCGATGTTTTCAGTTTTTATGTTGACTTCATCGGCGATTTTTGCAATTTCTTTGATAGCGCCTTCGGTGAAGATCAAATCGACTCCGTCAGATGCCATGAGGGCTTGATATTGCTTGATTAGCGAGTTCTCAGGCTCGGCGAGAATTCGCACGAAATCTTCGCCCGAAAGGGAGTCCAGCTCGACGCGAATGGGCAATCTTCCTTGAAGCTCTGGGATGAGGTCGCTGGGACTGGCTTCGTGAAATGCTCCTGCCGCAATGAAAAGGATATGATCCGTGCGAACCATACCATATTTAGTTTGGACGTTGCAACCTTCTATTACGGGCAAGAGGTCGCGCTGAACGCCCTCGCGAGAGACGTCAGGGCCGCCTCCGCCGGAGCTCCGAATGGCGATTTTATCGATTTCGTCAAGAAAAACTATGCCCATTTCCTCGACGTGCGATATTGCCGTCGAGACGACTTTGTCGTGATCGATTAGGTTGTCTATCTCCTTATCGAGCAGAACTTTACGTGCCTCTTCGACTGTAACTTTCTTGGACTTGGTGCGTCTTGGCATCATTCCGTCGAACATCTCAGAGAAATTGACGCCCATTTCCTCGAGTCCCATTGGAGAGAATATCTCGATTGTCGGCATGAATGTGTCCGGCACCTCTACTTCGATCAGTCTGTCGTCAAGAAGTCCGGCCTCAAGTTGCTTCTTGAGTTTATTCCTGATTCTCTCGGCTCTTTCGCCATCGTCGTCCGGTTCTTTCTCGATGCGCTTAGGTCGTTTCGGTGTCAAAATGTCGAGGATTCTATGCTCAACATTTTCTCGCGCTCTGTCAATAATATCTTGCTCAAATTTCACGCGAATCTGGGAAATCGCTACATCGACAAGCTCGCGAACCATGGACTCGACATCCCGTCCGACATAACCGACTTCGGTGAACTTACTCGCCTCTACCTTAATGAATGGCGCGCCGGCAAGAGCGGCCAACCTACGAGAAATTTCAGTCTTGCCAACGCCGGTAGGGCCTATCATCAAGATATTTGCGGGGATAATCTCATCGCGGAGCGGCCCCTCGACCATCTGCCTTCGCCAGCGATTCCTGAGGGCAATTGCCACGCTCTTTTTGGCGGAATCTTGTCCTATAATGAATCTGTCAAGTTCAGCAACAATTTCTTTTGGTGTGAGGAGGGTGTTTAGTTTATTAGTTCGCATTAAAATCGCTTCCTTTTAAATCGTTAATATAGTGATATTGCTATTGGTAAATATACATATGCCAGAGGCTATTTCAAGGCTTATTTTGACTATATCCGCAGGACATTTCTGCGAATCAGATGCCATCAACAATGCCCGCGCCGCGGCGAGTGCATACCCTCCGCCAGAGCCTATTGCACAAATTCCATCATCCGGCTCGATTACATCTCCGTTGCCCGAAAGAACGTAGTTGCCAGTTCGCGAGATGACCACCAGCATAGCTTCAAGGCGTCGCAGATAGCGATCCATACGCCAATCTTTTGCCAATTCGACAACCGAGCGTTGGACGTTTCCGGAGTATTCGGAAAGCTTCTCCTCAAAGCGGTCGAGTAGGGTAAGTCCGTCAGCCGCCGCGCCGGCAAAGCCCACCAGAACGTCATATCCGTCTATTTTGCGCACCTTTTTCGCCCCGGCTTTGAAGATTTCTTCGCCGAGAGTAACCTGACCGTCCCCGCCTATTGCGAGCTTGTCGCCGACAGAAAAACCTATTATTGTCGTTCCATGAAATACTTTATTCATCATCATTGCTTTCTCTGTTGTCGATTTCGATAATTTTCGCGCCGGAATTAACCAAAACACAGACTCCAGCGGCGACATCGAATGCTTTTTTGACCATAGTATAAGCATCCTCTTGGACAACGGGTTGGGCGAGGATAGCTCGAATTGCGGCGAGTGCATATTCTTCGCCGGGGCCAACTGCGACAAGGCCTGCATGTTGTTGTTCCGCTTCTCCTGGAATGACGACGAAAGACTTCTCGCCGTCAAGCAGTGTCAGATAAGCGTCAATTTTATTATCCGTAACATTCCATGCATTTGATATTGCATCAGCGGTCATGTCTATAGTATCTCCTCGTTCAATTGCTGATTTAGCAATTGCCAAAGCATCAGCATAAGCATCAGGGCCTGAGTATCCCAGAAGAAAACCGCCGTAATCTTCGATCATGCATATCGAATCCCCGTCGCATTTCGATGCGTCAAAATCTGTTCCAAGTGCGGCTTTGCCGTCAAAGCTAATGCCTATAAGTGTTGTGCCGGCCTTCTTGCCCTCTTTATTTTTTGACCAAAGCAAATCGACCTCCTTATGTATAAGTTATCAATCTTTATTATTTAGCAAAAACCAAGCCGAAACGACAAAAAATCGTGCGAATTAATTATTGTGTTTGTGCAACGCTGAAAGTTAATATCGGACCTAATAGAAAATCAATATATAGGACATTATGACTTGAATTTAGATAAGATAAAAATATATTAACCGCATGTGGGAGATAATATTAAAAGTTAAGCCCAAACAGCTGAGCAGGTTGCTCTTCAGTAGGGATTTGGAACGTTCGGCTAAGGTTATCGTTGGCCTTGTGGTCGTCGCAATCTTCTTTGCCGGCTCTTACTGGATGTTTCACCGCGTATTCTCCTATCTCATTACAGTGCAAGATATTGGCATTCTCTTGATCGACCGAATTATTAGCATCGCGTTCCTCGCCTTTCTGATAATGTTGACAATGTCAAACTTAATTGGCGCAATCGGTGCCCTGTATCGTTCTCCCGAGACGACTTTTCTCATGGCTTCGCCCATCCCATTTCGCCATGTTTTTTGGGTTAGGTATTCCGATAACATGTTTTATTCAAGCTGGGCAACACTTGTCCTGACTATCCCCGCCATACTCGCCTATGGGATAGTTCATCAATTCACTCTGCCATACTTTTTAGTAGTTGCACTCGTGGCACTACCATGTTTTATATTGATACCAGCCGCAGTCGGAAGCGGATTATCGATGATAGTGTTTCCGGTAGCCAAGAAGTTCGGGTCGCGACGTATCTTATTGATAATGGGTGTGTTAGCTGTAATAGGAACATTCTTTTTTATCCGAGCTCGATTCAGTCGGATTGTTTTCACTGCCCAAGGCGACTTGGCGCTGTTAAATTACTACCTACAAGACCTTGCGACCAACGAAGGCCAATGGCTTCCGAGCGCGTGGTTCGCCGAAATAATGCGCGCGGCGCGTCTTAATAGGGGAGGGGACTTAATATTTTATGTGTCGATGCTTTTATCAACTTTAGGAGGCTTCGTAATTCTTCTCGATATCGTTGCCCAAAGGCTCTATTATCCAGCATTTCTGGCCGCATCGGAGATATTAGGACGGAAAAGACGCAATAATAGAACCTCCCATTTTTACGGTATCACGTGGAAATTATTTACTATATTTCCACGTGACATGCGCGCCCTGCTTGTCAAGGATATTCGCCTATTCCTTCGCGAGCCAAACCAGTGGACCCAGTTTGCAATATTGCTCGTTCTTATTATTTTTTACTTGATTAATTTGCGCAAAGTTCCATCCAATGTGGAGGGCTTATACTGGCAGATACTTATAAGCTTCGCCAACTATGCATTCTGCGGATATATTCTTGCGACGCTTTCTGTCCGCTTCGTGTATCCGTCGATATCGATGGAAGGGAAATCATTCTGGAGTATTGCAAGCTCACCTGTCAAGATGAAGCGCCTTTTCTGGGAAAAGTTTTGGATTGCATTCATTATTTTCTTTATTATAACTGAAATTGTTGCGGTTGTTTCGAGCGCACTCCTCGCTCAATCGCAAGTGATGACACTTCTAACTAGTATCGGTATCTTCCTGATGAGTATATCATTAACATCTATTGCCACAGGTCTGGGCAGTCTTTTCCCAAGTTTTTCAGAGCCTAATCCTGGGAAAATCGCGTCAAGTGGCGGTGGCATGATTTGCGCTTTGGTTAGTTTAATATACGTTGCACTGTCAACACTCGCACTCGCATTTCCCACATATAGCTACCTTAGTTATATCATGGGGCAAAGAGTTGCGTTTCCAACTACTGAGCTAATTATTGGCGGTGCAATTCTTTTGGCTGTCAACATTATCGCGACAATAATCCCGCTGAAGCTTGGACTAAGAGCAATCGAAAATCTTGAATTCTAACTTGAAATAATTAAGCTAATATTCTTTCATTCAATGACTTACTTGCTGACAATATTAGCGAAGGAGAGAACTGAATCGATTAAAACATCGATCCCTTCGCTCGACTTCGCACTGATGAGAAGGCCTTCCGGGTAGTTGTGCTTTATCTCACAAAGTCTAAACTCGTCGGTAATATCTATTTTATTGAAGATCAATAACTTATTTGCATCTTGTAATCTCATTCTGGAAAGTTCATCTTCGACAACAGACAAATGCTCGTCAAGCGCTTCATGCGAAGCATCTGCGACGATTAGTAGCAGATCTGCCTCAATCGCTTCTGCGAGTGTGCTTCGGAAACTTTCGATGAGATGATGGGGGAGTTTGCGAATAAATCCCACAGTATCGGTGAAAAGAGCTGTTCTGCCGTCACGCGTGCGGAATTTTCTCGTTCGCGGGTCGAGAGTGGCAAATAACTTGTCCTCGGCAAAAGCCGAAGCATTAGTTAACCTATTGATTAATGTTGACTTACCGGCATTCGTATAACCGAGCAATGAAACTCGAAATTGGCTCGAACGAGCGCGTCTTTGAGTCCGTCGTTGAACTTCAATTTTGTCAAGCTTAGTGTGTAGTGCGGCTATCCGCCTGCGGATGACTCTCCTATCGGTCTCGAGCTGTGTTTCGCCGGGGCCGCGCGCGCCAATCGAACCGCCATATTGCCGCGAAAAATGCGCCCACATGCCTGAAAGCCTTGGTAGGATGTATTCTAACTGGGCTAATTCGACTTGAATCTTGGCGGCCGAAGTGCGAGCGCGCGTTGCAAAAATGTCGAGTATGAGACCGCTACGATCAATTACCTTGACATCCCGGCCTAGCGCATTTTCGATATTTCGAGCCTGATTTGGTTTCAAATCTTCGTCAAAAACGACAGTGAAAGCTTCGTGTTCGTCTAAAATCTGCTTGACTTCTTCGAGCTTGCCTTTGCCTACATAAGTCGCCGGAACAGGGGATTTGAGCGTTTGTTCAAGTCTTACAATAACTTGGCCTCGAGCAGTTTCAACGAGCTTCTCGAGTTCGTTCATGGATTCATCGAATGATGAACGACTCGTGTCAAGTAATCGAACGCCAATAATAATGACTTTTTCCTTGGAGTGTGACATAGCTGTCTCTTATACACATCTGACGCTGCCGACGAAGAGGATAG
>OMKS01001681.1_pt1 | contig 19462 bp, 25 predicted proteins | sample 1674721 | NCBI WGS metagenome assembly OMKS01 (sample SAMN06264996, study PRJEB25208) | sediment metagenome | isolation source: hot spring sediment | place: USA: California | collected 2014-09-02
TGATACGGCGACCACCGAGATCTACACTATCCTCTTCGTCGGCAGCGTCAGATGTGTATAAGAGACAGCATTAAATCCACATCCCTTGAAACACCCATAATAGAGCGTGAAAACGCCGGTAAAAGCCTTGAAGAGGCTGTTGGAGGTTGGGACAGGATTATCGTTCTGACAGCCCCAATTGGATATGGGAAGACCACTTTCATGAACCAGTTGAGGAAAAAGCACTTGAAAGAAGTCGGTTATGTAGTCACATTCAACACGTTTACAAGCATTGAAAACATGGTGGAATCCTTCAAAAACGCTTTTCCACGCTGGAAAAGGCTTTTTGAGGGCAATACCGATGAAAGCCGTTTTGGGGAATATCTTGCGAAAAAGCTTGGTGGAAGCAGGATGCTCGCAATATTTGACGAAGCCCAGGACTATCCACCTGAAGTATTTAAGTGGCTTAGGATTCTAAACGACCATTGTGACAACCTTTTCATGCTGTTTATAGGGCTTCCAGGACTTGACGACAAGATTGCCTCGGAAGCGTCGTTGAGGGATAGGAGGGCTAAAAACATGTTTTTAGAGTCTTTAAGCACTGAAAAGCTTGCGGAGATTTTGGAAAAGAGGATTCAGTGGGTTGGGGGTTGTGGAATCAAGCCGTTTACAGAAGATGGCGCCAGGAGGTTGAGCGATTCAGCACAGCATGTTCCGAGAAAGCTTATGGAAAACGGCCAGAAAGTGATTGAATACTGCGCTAAAAACGAGATTTACGACATAGATTCAAGAGTTATAGAGAATGCTTTAGGTTCGGTAATAGATGTTGAGATAGTTGAAAAGCAGGCTCCTGAAGCCTTAAGAGCATCGGAGAGTGTTTTTATGCCAACTCAAAGTGTTGGAGGTGGCGTTATTCAGGGTGGATTTAGCTTTCTTTCTGAGCTTTCGCCAACACAGCAGGAGATTGTAGGATTGTTTAAAGAGCATGAAAGCCTGAGTATTCCGGAAATCTCGCAGATCCTTGAAAAAGACATCCGAAGTGTAGGCTCCTTAATCCGCAAGTTAAGGGGTTTAAATCCTCAGGAAGTGGCCAGAAAGCCGAATGTGCCGTATCCGGTGGTCGTGAAGTCCGGCAAGGGTTCTCGAGCCGGGCGGATTCAGGATTTGTACAGTTTGTCTGATAATTCCAGGCGCCTTTTGACTGAAAATTAGGTTTAGTTTAAGGTTGTTTTTGAGTCGTTTTAGCTAACACTCACATTATGCACAAAAATATTACTTATAAATATGTTATGAGTAATATTTTGTTGAGGTTAGGATAATATATGAGTAAGAAGATTATGGTTACTTTAAGTGATGCACAATATGAAAATCTTGCTAAATCAGAATCGCTCGGAGAAACGGATTCCGAAAAACTGCGCAACGCATTCCTGATATACGATTCAATGAAAGACCTTCTGGAGGTCATAAAGAAGCTTAAGGAATAAAATATTAAGTCAGAAGTCCGGCATAAAATCATTGTCTATGACTGACTTTTCACTGATTTCGCCACACGCATTTGTCAGCATTATTTTTTTGACAACATATGGTGACTTTGACTTATTGAGAGCCCACATCATCTTGACATACCCTACTTCAGGCAACATATCCCCGCAATAAATTACTCCCCGGCTACTTAACTCCCTGAGATTGCTGTAGACGTTGGGGTGAACCCTCCCAAAAAGGCATTGCGTAGTCATCGCAAGCGACAGCCCGGCGTCAATAGCCCGCTCAATTGAAGGTATGAGCGAGTGTTCTTTTTCGCTTACAGGCAGGTGCCCAAGCGCAGTCCCCTCAAAAACAATGCCCTTATACTTTTTTTCCACATAGAAGTCTATCAAGTCTTTGGGCATTCCAGGATATGCCTTGATGAATGCGACCTTGTCCTCAAGACCCCCATCTAATTTTACGTCACCACCATCCCTTTTCCCGTGGATGCCCGTGAACTCTATTTCGCCCGTTGCCGAGATTTTCGCGAACGGTTTGGCGTTGATGCTTTGGAATGCGTCCCGCCTGCTGGTATGCATCTTCCGGACCCTGACTCCATGGTGGGCGAAACAAGTTTTGTCGTCAATGCCGGAATGCATGACAAGACCCACGCCCGCATAATCGCTTTTGGCGAGCAAGATGGAGCAGGAGAGATTCATGAATCCGTCGCTCGACCCCCTGTCAATGCTTCTTTGGGCGCCAGTGAAAACAATTGGTTTTGGCGTATTATTCAAAAGGAAGCTTAAGGCCGCGCTCGAGTAGTGCATTGTGTCGGTCCCGTGAGTCACCACCACCCCGTCCGCGCCAGAATTCAATTCTTTTGCGACTTCTTTGGCTAAGTTCAGCCAGTGTTTAGGAGTCATGTCCTCGCTCATCACATTCATGACTGACTTTGGATTCAGGTTGACTTCCCCGCTCAATTCAGGCATAGAGTCCAAAAGGTCTTTGGCGCTCAATTCCGCGGCAACTCCGCCTGTACGGTAGTCTATTTTCGAGCTGATTGTGCCCCCTGTTGATAGTACTGAAATCGTCTTCAAACCGGGTGTTTTTGTCGTGGTCTTTCCCTCACGCTTCTTTTCTTGGCATGTTTCAATGAGTTTGACTGACTTTACGTCTTTTTTGTCAAATCCGATATTGTATCCGCTTTTGAGTTTCAAAAGAATCTTGTCTTTGCCAGTCAAGTTTGGGGAGGGCATGAGGATTCCGAGGTGGGTTTTACCGTTCACAGAAACTTCGACCAGGTCGCCGGGTTTTGGAGAACTCATGCTATCACCATATAGAAGGGTTTTTGATTTAAATAATCGGGGCACGTATAATATCGCCTATGGAATCCAAAAAATGCACGAGCTGCGGAGTCGAAGTGTTAACGCAATACGCCAGCTTTAAATGCCCTTCCTGCGGAAAAGAGGAGATAGTCCGTTGTGAGAGCTGCAGGACCGGCGGAATAAACTATGTATGCAGGCAGTGCGGGTTCAAAGGACCCTGAAAGTTTAGGATGCTTCTTGAAACAGACTATTCCAAGCCCGCGTCAGCCGTAATTGAGAGGGCGGTGGAAGTTTTGAAATCCGGTGGCGTTATCGCCTATCCAACAGACACAGTATATGGGATTGGCTCAATACTCTCAAAAGAAAGTGTTGATAGAATCAGAAACATTAAGGGACGGGCCGGTTCTGCCCCGTTCTCGCTCGCATTCCCAAGCGCCGAAATGGTTAGGCACTACGCGGTGCTGGATGAGGATATCGAGTGGAGTGGCGGGAAAACCTATATCCTGGAAAAGACTGGAAATACGCCGGATTACACGACTTCAAATCTACCAACAGTCGGAGTGCGCGTGTTTGAGTCCGGAATAGTGCACGAAATCCTTAAACGGCTTGGAGAGCCGATTGTCACAACCAGCGCCAACATTTCAGGCCAGCCGGCGCCAAAGAACGTAATTCAAATACCGGATGAAATAAAGTCAAGTGTAGACCTGGTCTTGGATTGCGGTGACTGTTTTTTTGGCAGGCCGTCAAAAATCATTGACCTGACTAAAGGCGGTGCGATTTTAAGAAAATAGTTTTTTAGGCACTACATTTTTCAGATGATGTTTGGCCGCCATACAAGAACCCGTGCCCGCCACGACCGCTTATATCCGTATATTTAAATATAGTTGTGATGGGTTTGGAGAAACAGGTCAAGATATTTAAGGCTCTTGGGGATCCTACAAGGCTCAAGATAGTCAATCTTCTTTCAGAAAAAGAGCTTTGTGTTTGCGAGATAATCCCAGCCACCGGCAAAAGCCAGCCCACAACCAGCTCACACCTAAAGGTGCTGTATGAGGCGGGGATTGTGAAATCCAGGAGGGATGGATTGAGCGTCTACTACCGGCTCGCGGACAGAAAAGTGTTGAATCTTGTGAAAGCTGTTGACAATGTCATCTAGTGTTTAGTCTTATGATTTTTGTTTTGCCGTAGTCTTGTTTTTAGACAATGTTTCTTTTTTCAAGACGCCATATTTTCCAGTTTGCCTGAATCTTTGACAGAACGCACAGACATATAGATTTTATTATTTGAATATATAAATATAGAGGGGATAGTATTTTGAAGAGAATTGAATAAGATGAAAATCGTGGTCGACAAACAAAAAGGATATACCATATTGGGTTTGATTATAGTGATGGTGTTGGCTGTGGCGGCGATGCCGCTTTTAAAAAACAGTGGAACATCACAAGAAACGACGACGACCACACAACCTGCGCCATCAACCACTGTTTTGGAAAAAAAGGATGATTCTAGTGTAAATGTGGAAATCTACCACTTCCACGCCACCCAGCAGTGCTGGTCCTGCATCCGGCTGGGAGAGCTTGCGGAAAAAACAGTCAACACGTATTACAGGGACGAGTTGGCTTCGGGGAAACTGGTTTTCGGCCACATTGACGGCCAGAAACCTGAAAACAGGGATTTGGTGATGAAATACGGCGTTCGGGGGTCATCGCTTTTCATAGGAACATACGTCGATGGCGAATTTCATGGAGAGGAAAACATTCAGGTATGGTACAAACTCAACAATGAAGAAGGGTACATGAATTACCTGAAGGGCATACTGGACAAGCGGTTGATGGGGGATTTAAGCTAAAATGGATTTGATGTCGTTTATGGAGTCGATGGGGACAAACAATATACCTGTTGTCGCAGCATTCTTCATAGGCTTGATGACGGCATTCAGCCCCTGCCCGCTGGCGACAAACATCACTGCAATAGCCTACATATCTCGCAAAATCGAGGGCAGCAGACACACAATACTTGTGGGATTAGTCTATACTCTCGGCAGGATGCTCTCTTATGCGGGACTTGCAAGCCTCATCGTCTATGTCGGAGTGAACAGTCAGGAGATAGCATTATTCCTGCAGGCTTACGGAGAAAAGATTCTTGGACCCCTGCTTTTAGTTATCGGACTTGTGATGCTTGAAGTAATACAATTCGATGTGGGTGGTGGCGGCAAGCTGGAGGGCATAAAGGAGAAACTCAGTGAAAAAGGCTATCTGGGAGCATTCCTTTTGGGTGTAATCTTTGCACTGTCTTTTTGCCCGTTCAGCGCGGTACTCTACTTTGGTATGCTCATACCACTTGCGTTAAAATCAAACGATGGATTGCTCATACCATCAGTATTCGCTTTCGCAACAGGACTGCCTGTCATACTGTCATCCATACTCCTGGTGAAAAGCGCGACAAAAATAGGCGGAATGATAAACAAGGCCCAGACTGTGGAGAAGACGGTGAGAAAACTCGTAGCCCACATATTCCTGGCGGTCGGAATATACTACATAACAATAACACTCATGTAAACGTTATTACATTTTTATATTCAAATGCATCAATATAGTATAAAATGAAAATATATGACCTGGAGGGATTGGTTAGGTTTTCTGCTGAACGGCCGGTGAAAAAGCATTTTTTAAATGCTAAAGGCTTTCACGCCGCAGTAATCTCCCTCGCCAGCAGTGTTGAAATCCCACCCCACCGGGAAGACTATGGCGTCTTCTTCACAGTAATCCGCGGGAGAGGCGTATTCACCAAGTCAAATGAAGAAGTTACATTAAAAGTCAACCAAGGAGTATACATCAAAAAAGACGAGGTAAGGGGTATCAAGGCATTAGAAGATTTGACTGTTCTTGGAATACAAGACAGGCCGAAAAACAAGGGAGGATAGAGTAAAAATGAGGATTGAGATACTGGGGACTGGCTGTCCGAAATGCAAAAAGCTTGAAGAGAACGCTGTAAAAGCTGTTGAAGAACTCGAACACGTTGAAGTCGTCAAGGTGGAGGACATGGACAAGATACTCTCTTATGGAGTAATGATGACTCCCGCATTAGCCATAGACGGGAAGGTCGTGTCTTCGGGAAAAGTGGCGGATGTCGAAGAAATCGAGAAGTTGATTGAAAGGGCTAAAAAGTGGGGGAGAGGACGAAACTAATCGGGCTTGTGTTGTTTTTCATCGGGATATACTTCATGCCGGTTGGAAGTGAAGTCTTCCGGCAGGCAATCCAAAACGGAGTATACCTTCTCAACGACTACGCCCGAAAGCACGTCCTCACCTGCCTTGTCCCCGCATTCTTCATAGCAGGCGGAATCGCAGTATTCATCAAAAAAGACCATGTCCTAAAATATTTGGGCGGCAAAGCCAACAAAGCCCTCGCCTACGCAATAGCATCCGTATCCGGGGCGATACTCGCAGTATGCTCATGCACCATACTCCCGCTTTTCGCAGGCATATACAAACGCGGGGCGGGGCTGGGACCTGCCGTAACATTCCTGTTTTCGGGGCCCGCGATAAACATCGCCGCCATCTTTCTCACATGGAACGTGCTTGGAGTTAAGATTGGTTTGGCGCGGGCGATAGCCGCAATAGTATTGGCGGTAATCACGGGACTGTCGATGGAACTTGTGTTTCGGGAAAAACACAGGGAACAGGAACTGGTGGTTGGTAATGGCGGCTTCGAACTGTCTAAACCAGTCATGACATTATTCTTCGGCAGCATGATAGCAGTACTCATCATAAATGGACTACAGATAAACACAACAATAAAATACACGCTAATGGTTACATTCGCATTTGTGACGATGACCACGGTGTCAGTTAAATTTAAAAAAGACGAGAGAAACGAGTGGATTGGTGAAGTCTGGAGCTTCACAAAACTATTGACGCCATACCTCTTCGCCGGCGTGTTCATAGCTGGATTCATCGACCCTTACCTGCCACGCGAGCTGGTTGAAAGACTTGTCGGACAAAACAATTTGATGGGAAACGTGACGGCCGCGGTATTCGGAGCCTTCATGTATTTTTCCACACTCACAGAAATACCAATACTACAAACACTCATATCAAAAGGCATGCACCAAGGCCCGGCATTAGCGCTACTTCTCGCAGGACCATCCCTTAGCCTGCCCAACATGCTCGTCATAAAATCAGTGTTGGGAACCAAAAAAACAACAGTGTATGTAACATTTGTACTGATCTACGCAACACTCGCTGGACTCATATTCGGATTTTTCAGATGAATTTCATGCTGAAGTCTATTGCCGGCGCCATAGTCAATGCGCTCGTTGATATGATGTCGACACCAGTCTTGGAATATTCACGTATAGTTTCAAGAGTTATTCCGCCGGACGCTTCAATCACAACATTCTCTCTCACGCCATCTTTTTCCAACGCCTTTATCGTTTTTACAATTTGTGCCGGCGTCATGTTGTCGAGCATAACAACGTCCGCACCAGCCTTCGACGCCTCAAGCGCCATCTCTGTTGTCGCGGCCTCCACCTCAATCTTGTGGTAGGGGTCGCATTTTGCAGACTTGACCGCACCCCCTATACTCTTAAACAATGTGAGGTGGTTGTCTTTTATCAGCACCATATCGTCCAAACCCATCCGGTGTGAGATTCCCCCGCCGGCTTCAACCGCTTTTTTCTCGAAATACCGGAGTAGTGGGTGTGTCTTTCTCGTCGCCGCAACCTTGACATTACCTGCGTTTTTGACATACCTGGATGTTGTCGTCGAGATTCCGCTCATTATCGAGAGCAGATTGAGCGCCGTGCGCTCTACAAGCAGTATGTCGTGTGAAGAACCAGTAATGTTGAATAGTATAGTATTTTTCTTTATGCTGTCGCCGTCTTTGACGAGATTTTTGTATTTCACACCATACATTTCGAAAAGGAGCGACACCTCTTCTACTCCAGATAATATGCACTCCTGCTTGGCTTTGACTTCCGCCTTAACCGTGTTTTGAGGCGTGTATTTTAAGGTTAAGTCGCCCCGCCCGACGTCTTCGGCTATCATCTGGGCGAGTTTGCGTTTTAGACTGTGCTCGTCCATGGCAGAAATTAATTCACGTGACCTATAATTTTCTGACTGACGGCGCTTTTTCAACAAGAATTATGTCCCCAACCTCGACCACCTCGTCGTAGCTTATGGAGTCTTCAGTCAGGATTTTCCTGACTTCTTCTGTTGGAACGTTCGCGCCCTTAAAGCTTCTAAGGCTCAGGCGCATTACCTCCCCCTCCTCAACATTTAGGATAACGTCTTCTACCCGTCCAACCTGCTGGCCTTTGGTCGTGAAAATCTCCATTCCGTAAAGTTCTGACAATCTTTTACTCATCACAATACACCCCCAAAACGTGGTGAACTTATTAGTTATGTGCAAGCCAGGTTATTAATAAAACCAGTTTAAAACATGGGGGAGGGGGGTCAGTTCGAGTATTAATTGCGGTCGCCAGTCTGTCTTAGAAGGGTTATTTGACGTGTTGGTCATGTTATGACGTATTAGTTTTTGACGTGATATTTGACTGTATTTAGATTTTTTGTTTGCGCGATTGGAAGCGTGAATCACGGACTACATGCTCAGCCTTCACCGATTGTTTTTATTTAGGTGTTTATATGAATGTATTAGGAGATGAACGGTTTTGAAATTGACTTTATTAGCGTGCTTATAGGTTTCGTCATTCTTTTTGTCATACTAGTCGCCTCCCGCGCTGTAAAGATAATACGGCCTTATGAGAAGGGGGTTGTCGAACGGTTTGGACGATACAATCGGGTGTTGGATTCCGGACTCAATTTCATAATACCAGTCATTGAAAACGCGTTCAGGGTCGACATGCGCGAGGCCATGATTGATGTTCCGTCACAAGAAGTCATTACTGTAGACAATGTTTCGATACAGGTTGACGCAATAGTTTATTTCAAAGTCGTGGACCCATTCAAGGTTATGTATAATGTCGCAATGTTTGAGGATGCCGTCAGCAATCTTGCCCAGACGACGCTTCGTGACGTTGTCGGCAGGCTGAAGCTTGACAGGGTTTTCGGCGCGAGAGAGAAGATAAATTTGGAGTTGCGGAAGTCGCTTGACGACGTCACCGGCAGGTGGGGGGTTCGCGTTACTCGAGTTGAGCTTCAGGACGTCATACCTCCAAAAGATATTGTTGACGCGATGAGCCAGCAGATGAAGGCTGAGAGGACCAAGCGTGCGAGCGTCTTGGAGGCGGAGGGTTTCAGGCAGGCCGAGGTTTTGAAGGCGCGGGGGAGGCGGGACGCACAGGTTTTGGATGCGGAGGGGCAGTCGAAGGCTATAAAGATGGTTGCCGACGCCGAACGCGAGCAGAAGGCTGTTGTCGCGGAAGGAGAGGCCAAGGCGATTGAACGTGTTTTCGGTGCGATACATGAGGGAAAGCCGACTAAAGACTTGATTGCCTTAAAGTATTTGGAGGCTCTTGAGAAGATGGCTCAGGGTAATGCCACCAAGATTTTCATGCCTTTTGAGACTTCCGGCATATTGAGCAGCGCCGCTATTTTGGGTGAAATGTTTAATGAGTCTAAGAATACGGGGGGTAAACTGCTTAAAGAAGCCGTAATGAAGGAGGAACGGAAGATTGGCGGATCGAAACCCTCCAAAAAGAAATAGAAAAACAAAAAAAATATTTAGGCACTACAGTCTTCTTTGTTTTTTGCTATTCCTTGTCTTCAACAAGCTTTATGGCCTCGACAGGACATGCTGAAACACAGGAGCCGCAGCCTATGCAGGCTTTCGGGTTTTTTACAATCGATTTCATGCCTTTGCCCGCAACATCCTTCATTTCAAATACCGTCGGGCTTGCAGGGCATACTGCGACGCACGCGCCGCATCCAACACACTTTTCTTCGTCAACTACCGGACGCATCCTAATATCACCAGTATTCCATTAATATTGAAGACGTGTTAAAAAACCTATCGGAAACCCCCTGTTTTAAGAACCTTGACTCCCAAATCATTCGCATTTTTTGGAAGCCATAACCCCTCAATTTCTTTTGCAGTATCAAGAAGCTGTTTGTCATCGCTTATGCGGTATTTCGTATCCCGCGCCTTTATAACTTCTAAAAGCCTTGAAACATCGATTCTCGTGTCAACACACCCGTCCCGCTCAAGCATTACCGCCTGTACTGGAAGACCCATGGAGGCTACGGCCTCGCTGCCCTCCTTAATCTCCATAAGGCATCCGACTCCGGCTATGGCCTTGGGCCTGTATTTCTTGACCATACGGTATATGAGGGTTGAGCCGGGGGCTATGAAAAAACCACATCCGAGGGTATTTGCGAAATCGCGTATACGGTATATGCCACACCTCCCGCACGAAACACACTTCAATCCATCTGGAGTAAGTGGTGCTGGGCATTCCGGATGCCTCAAGCATTGCGGGAGGAATATCATCCTGTCCTTGTATTCTGTCGCACAGTATGCCGGCTTGTAGGTTCTATTCCTGATTTCAACTACCATGTTGGGTAGAAACCCTTCTTCGATGCCGAAAAACCAGAGTAAGTGTTTAAGCGGGGATTCCACGAGGCCGACGAGAAGAAGCGTCACTTTTGGAACAACAACCCCCCCTGTTTTTATGAAAATTATTATTGGAATTAGTGATAGTAGTATGCTTGCCGTAAGCACTCCAAAACCTAAAAGAGTTAAAACTCCAAGCGCTCCCAAAACATGGTATAGTCCGATTCCGAATACTGCCATTGCAAGTTTTAATACACTATACGGGTATAAAAAAGTAGGAGATTATTGAGGGGGTAGCAGCATACATGGTAGAGTGATGGTGGTTAATAGTCAATTCCCCTGCGGACTCTCGCGCCCTTCTGGAATGGGTGTTTTACCTCAAGCATCTCCGTCACATAGTCGGCGGCATCTATGAACTCTTTCGGAGCGTTCCTGCCCGTTAAAACCACTTCAGTCCCCCTGCTTTTCTCGGACAGCACATCCAAAACCTGTTTTGCCGTGACAAAATTTTTTTTCACCACATTATTAATCTCATCCAGGATGACAAGGTCATATTTGCCGCATGACAATGCCTTTCCCGCCTCCTCCAAACCTTCTTTAGCGCGGTCTTTTTCAGCCTTTCTAGTCATGAAACAGTCCCTGCAGTTGCCACAGTCTATTTTTCCAGCCTTCATTTGTTTGGAGTAGGGGCATTTTTTCCCAAATTGTCTGATTTTGAGGTTTGGAAGTTTGCTTGCAAGGCCGAGTTCTCCGAGATGGCTTCCCCCCTTCAGGAATTCTATTATGTATACGTTGAATCCGTGGCCAAGCGAGCGCAAAGCAAGTCCGAGCGCAACGGTAGTCTTTCCTTTTCCATTGCCGGTGTAAACGTGAATCAAACCTTCTTCTTCCATCTTTTAACGGATTACTATACGCTACAGGCACTGAAACCGCAGGACGCGCAAGTCATGCATCCCTCATTGAATGAGAGTTCGCTTCCGCATTCGGGGCATTTTGACTCTCCCCCACCCCTCAGTTTCTTTTCCGTCTTTTTAACGGATTCTATATTCAAGACTTGGCCGCTCCTGCTGCCATCACGATAAATTGTAACTCCCTTGCATCCGGTCTTGTAGGCGAGCATGTAGACTTCCTCAACATCTCTTGTCGTGGTGTCGTGGGGGAAGTTGACGGTCTTTGAAACAGCGTTGTCGACGTGTTTTTGGAATGCCGCCTGCATTTTAACGTGCCATTCCGGGGTTATGTCGTGCGCTGTAACAAAAACATCCTGAACTTCTTTGGGTATTTCAGGTATTCTGTGGACGGTTCCGCGTTTTGCAATCTTTCGCATCAAATCTTCGCTATAGAACCCGCGTTTTTTCGAAACCTCGAGGAAAAGAGGGTTGACTTCAACCATTTCAGTCTCGTCCAGAATGTTTCTTATGAAGGAGACTGCAAACAAAGGTTCTATCCCCCCGGAAGCGTTCGATATTATGCTTATCGTCCCGGTCGGGGCGATTGTTGTTGTAGTCGCATTCCTTAACCTGATGTTTTTCCTAGCAAATACGCTTTTTTCAAAGTTCGGGAAAACTCCGCGGGCGTCGGCGAGTTTTCTTGAAGCGTTCTTGCTCTCGTCATCAATGAATTTCATTACTTTCTCCCCGAGGTCTATAGCCTTCTCGCTGTTGTAGGGTATTTCAAGCTTTATCAGCATGTCTGCCCACCCCATCACTCCAAGGCCTATTTTCCGGTTTCCGCGAACCATTTCAGTGATTTTCTCGAGTGGAAACCTGCTCATGTCGATTACATTGTCGAGAAAGTGGACTGCCGCATGGACTGTTTCCTTCAAAAGATTGTAGTCTACTTTTCCGTCCGACACCATTCTTCCAAGATTGATTGAACCAAGATTACAGGCTTCGTAGGGTAGTAGTGGCTGTTCCCCGCAGGGGTTTGTCGACTCTATCATGCCGATTTCAGGTGTTGGGTTGTCGCGGTTCAACCGGTCCAAAAATATTATGCCGGGCTCCCCGTTCTTCCATGCCATCGTGACAATAAGGTCGAAGACGTTTCGCGCCTCAAGCTGTCCGTAAACGCTTCCGTCATGCGGATTGATGAGGTTGTATTCACGGTCTTCCTCAACAGCCTTCATGAATTCTTCGGTGACTCCGACACTGATGTTGAAGTTGTTTAAAACGTCTTCACGCTCTTTGGCGGTTATGAAATCCATGATGTCTGGATGGTCTACGCGAAGTATCGCCATGTTCGCGCCGCGTCTCGTTCCGCCTTGTTTTATAACTTCTGTCGCCGCGTTGAACACGTTCATGAACGAGAGCGGTCCGCTTGCCACGCCGCTTGTTGTTTTCACGTGGTCGCCTTTGGGGCGGAGTTTTGAGAAGCTGAATCCTGTTCCCCCGCCGCTTTTGTGTATGAGGGCGGTGTTTTTGATTGCGTCGAAAATGCTTTCCATGCTGTCTTCGACCGGGAGGACGAAGCATGCGCTAAGCTGCTGGAGGTCTCGGCCGGCGTTCATGAGTGTCGGCGAGTTCGGCATGAAGTTTAGGTTCGCCATTATGTCGTAAAAACTTTTTTTTGTTTTGTTAACGTCCGGTTTCGGGTAGTTCAGGTCTGCTTGCGCTATGTTTTCCGCGACCCGTTCGAACAGTTGTTTTGGCGTTTCAACTACTTTTCCCTCCTCGTCTTTTTTCAGGTATCGCCTCTCCAAAACCTTTACCGCGTTTATTGTTAGCTTCAAGTCGTCTTCCACCCCCATTCTGGATTTCGCCTCGCGGACTTCTCTTCTTTTTTCACGGTAGAGGATGTATGCTTTGGCGACGTCGGCATGGGCGTTGGAAATCAGGATTTCTTCAACAATGTCTTGAATTTGTTCTATGTCGACGGTTTCTTTTTCGTGTCGTCTTATTATTTCTTCAACGACTTTTGTGGAAAGCTCGTTTGCAATCTCGCCGTCTTCCCCACGTACAGCCTCGATTGCCTTGTGTATTGCTTGCCTGATTTTTTCAGAATTGAATTCGACTATTCGGCCGTCTCTTTTCTTTACTTTTTCAACCACTTCCAAGCCACCCCTGATTCTATCCGGCAGAATTCGGGGTAACAAATTAGTGTTTCATCTATAATAACCTGCCAGAATTTTTTGGGGAATCCGGTCAGCATACAAACCCCCCGACATAGTGTAGTGCCTAAAAATATATTGTAGTGCCTAATAAAATACATCTTATTCCTCTAATTCTTCAACGCGTTTTACTTCCGGCACCGCCCGCTTTATCGCCTGTTCTATCCCAATCTTGAGCGTCATCCGGCTCATCGGGCATCCGTGGCACGCGCCCCGAAGCTTTACCTTGACTACGCCATCCTCGACACCCACCAATTCAACATCTCCGCCGTCCATCTGAAGCATCGGCCTGACCTTCTCTATCACTTCCCTAACCTTGTCCTCCATCATCTTTTGTTCCTCCTTTGAAAAGCAGCGTTTAGATCCTATATCTTACTCAGTATTAGCGGAAGCGTCAAAGTTGCATCACCATACACTGTCACGGTGTTGCCGACTTCCCGGATTTTCCCCCAGCTTTTCGCCTCCTTAGGTCGGGCGCCGGACAGCGAGCCGTCGTATTCAAGCGCTGTTGTAAGGTATATCGCATAGTCGAGGCCGCCACGCAGAAGCGTTGAGCCTATCAGATGGTGTTTGCTCACGCCACCTCCAATAACAACCCCCCCTAGCTTTTCCGCGCCCATCGTGAAATCATGAAGCCGCTTCAAGTCTCCGGCAGAGTCGATTGTGAACTCCTTGTGATCCTGCTTGAAGAAGAATAACTGCAGTCCGATGGCGGAGTCGACAAGGGACGGGCAGAATACGGGCACGTTCTTGTCCAAGCAGGTTTTGATGAACATGTCCTTGTTGTTGAGAACCTTCGCAGTCTCTTCTATGAATTCTGAAGGAGTGTAATCCTGTTTTACTCCGTTTAGCTTCTCGAGAACGGGCTTAATCTTCTCCTCCAAAAGCTCGTACCTGTCGTTTGGAACCATGATATTCCCAAGCCTGTTCACACTCTCCCTGTGAAGTTCCTCATCATCCACGTCAAAGTCGCCGAGCAGATAAGGCTTGTACGCCCGTATTATATCATGGTCTATGCTTCCGCCCGTCGTGACAACACAGTCGACGACGCCCTGCTCTACAAGCCCCCTGAAAAGCCCGCGAAGCCCGGACGCCATAAGATTCGCGGTGAAGGAAAGCATAATCCTGCATTCCTCGTCCTCCCGCATTGTTTTTAGAAGCTCTATCGCCTGCCCTACATGACTTGATTGAAAACCGACGCCCAGCATTTCTTGAACTCCGACTCCAGCCAGATTTGAAATATCCAAGTCCCCGACTTTTCGAATCCCCGCCTCATCCATCTTTAATAGCCTCCACCCCTCATAATACTCCAACTAATTCCCTATCTTAACACTCCCGCTAACCTGCCTTAAAACGCTTATGGCCGACAGCACTGCAAGATAAGACGTCTTCGGATTTTCGGGCGATGGAACATTCTCGGCAACGGTCTTTATCACGCCGAATCTGCCTTTCGCCACAATCTCGTGGACATTACGCTCGGAATTCGGGTCCACGATAATCGTCACCTTCACGTCGCATCCAGTGGAAAGCGCGACAATAGCCGCGACATTAATGTTTTGCGGAAAACTCTTCGCAGCATCCACCCCTCCTCCCTCAAAAACAACAGTCGGTTTGTCAAACAATTTGACGTCAATACCCTGGTCTTCAAGATACTTGACTCCAGCCAGCGCGCCCGGAGGCTTTGTCGTAGTCAAAGAAACCTCTTCAACACCCAAAACACTCGCAGCCTTAAGGCCGTCAACACCCAGGATGGCGCCGGACGGCAGGTAAACATGAGAACCCGCCCTCCTACACGCATCTTCAACAGCATCCCTTAAACCACGATCCATTAGGGCTCCAACGCTCATCACTAACACGTCTTTACCTGCATTCAAAACCTCTGCCGCATGGTCGAAGACCGCCTGTTGGCTGGCCGCTTCAATAACAAAATCGCATGAATCCAATAGTTGGCTGAAATCGCTTGCGACATTAGGCTTAGACTCCAACAACTTTGACAATCTGCTCGAAGCCGCCCCGTTTATGTCATAAACGACCTTCAAATCCCCCAAAATCCCCCCTCCATCAAATGATTTAGCGATAGTGGACCCCATCGCCCCGCACCCTAAAAGCCCGAAACGAATCCTTCTATCCACCTTTCACACCCTCCTCTGGAAACATTTATCCATACCTCCCGTTCACGCCAAAAACAAATTAATACTCGAACTGACCCCCCTCACCCATATCCGCGTTCTGCAGTACTGTCTCCCACCACAACGCTTGAATCCTTGCTCAAACCCCTGAAGACAGAACCATACTTTTCCCTCAACTGCTGTTCAATAGACGTAGAATCCTTTAAAGCCCTCTCAACATGCCTTTTTTCAATCAAACCCGCCCCTTCAACAACAGCCATGTCTCCTGCAAGCCTTACAACACCCCCAAGATCACGGAGTCTGAGCGTTAGCGCCTCCCTCTCCTCGTCAATAACCCTAGCGCGCTTGGACGCCTCATCGATAACAGCCAATATCGCGTCAACTCTTGCGTGCGGTATCCTCCCGTCCAGTATAATCTCCTGCGCGACAAAACGCACTAGACTATCCCTGTTTTCAGGCGTATCCTTCATGGTGGAGTCCAAAAGAATCTCATATCCCCCGCCGTTTATGCGTGACCTAAGCGGGCTTAATATCCCGCTTAAATTCGCGATATTGCACGCCCCCACAAAAAGAAAGTCGCAGGGAACCGCTTCAACGCGGACTGCCGAACCTGAAGAATGCGGGTTTCTGCCGGTTATCGGAAACTTCTTCTCCTGCATCGCAGTCAGGATGTATGATTGGAGGCTTCCAAGCTGCGGCAACTCGTCCACAAACAAGATTCCTTCATGAGCCAGATGAACGGCACCCGGCACCACGCGAAGGTATGATGGAGTCCCAATCTCCGGATGGCTGCCGTACGGGTCATGCCTGACGTCGCCCAAAAGCTCGGTCTCGCTCGCTCCCGTCGCCTGGACAAAATTGTTTCTTCCCGCGGGAATCAAAACACGCCTGGCCCTCTCACTTCTCGCCTTCGCCAGCTTTTCAAGACATGACTTGTCTAATACACGAATCCTGCCTCCCTCTCGCCTGTAGACTAAAGGCTCTTCAACACCCTCCTCATTAACTCGTGTGGTGTAAACTTCAGACTCCAACTGGAGCGGTCCAAGCTCGAAAACGTCGCTAAAAACCCTGTTGTAGTGGCTTGAAGTTTGAGATTCAAGCAAGTGCTTGATTTTCGCGCCACCACACTTGTTGCAAACCAAGTCTTTAGGACTTCCCATCCCCCCGCAGTGGCCGCACCTGAATCCAAGCCTCTCGGAAATTAATGAAGGAACCTCAACCGGGTCGACCAGCATCCCAGGCTTATCGTTTGAAGACTCGCCTGCCGATTCCCCCGAAACAATTTCAATCAGCGGGTTTTGAGGGTTTTCATCGTTATGATACACTACTACCTGTTGTTTCGGCTTTGGAAGGCACTCTGACATGGCCTTGGCAATCATGCTTTTCCCGGTTCCGGGAGCGCCGACCAGCAGAACATGCCTTGACTGCCGGACGGCAATCTTAACCTTCTCAACGGCGCTGGACTGTCCGATAACTCTCCCCAAAGCTTCTTTCGGGACTTGAACCTCCACCGTAGACTCAATACTGTCAGTTAACATTCCCGATTACCTTAATGAAAGATAAAGGTAAAAACAAAGGTTAAGCTCCTGTCGCCACCTTAACCTTGTTCGTCTTAAGCTTTGCGGCAGTGTTCACGCCGACAACAATCTTGACTCCCGCATTCTCGCAGGCGTCGACAAGCCTTTGCGTTATTATCCCGTCCAAGACCACGTATGCCGGCTTTACGTCAGAGAGCGTGTCTATCAAATCCTTAATCTCGACCTCCGCAATATCGCCCATACTCTCGTCAAAGAATTTTGCCACAAGCTTTCCGTTGATTGCAGTCAAAGCCTCGGCAAGCCTCGGGTCTTGCGGGGATTCCCGGCTGGCTGGCTGGCTTCTTTGGTCGCGTCCGCCAGACTGTGGGGGCCGCTGTTCTCTTGCTGAAAAATGCTGCCTCCGCTGGTCGCGTCCACGGTCGGGTCGGTCGAATTTCCCGCCCCCTCCGCGAACTTCACCCGGTTTGACCTGGTCTGAGGGGACTTTTCTGCGCAAGCTCATGATGACTTCCTTCTTGGTCAGCTCCTCAACCTCCTTGCCTTCCGGCGCGGTCGCAACAAAGTCTATGTCAGCAACCTGCATCAACTCCTTGAGTATCATCTGTCCTCCACGGTCTCCGTCGACAAAGACTATGACATTCTTCTTCCTGCTCAAGTCCTTAATCTCTTTCGGAATATTGGTTCCGCCAACCCCAATCCCGTTTTTTATCCCGCACTTCAACAGGTTGATTACGTCAGCCCTTCCTTCAACAAAAATGACTGTGTCGGACGTTTCAATAGACGGTCCTGCCGGAAGTCCGTTGTATGTCGTTATCTCGCTCAACTGGACTGCTTTCTTAACCTCATCAGTCAGCTCCATGCTGTCCGGAAGCTCGTCGTTGACAAGAGTCTTCAAAATGTCTTGGGCTCGGACCACCATCTTCTTCCGCTTAGTGTTCCTCGCGTCCTCAACCTTGTTGATGTGAATCTCTGCATTGCACGGTCCTACACGGTCGACCCCCTCTATTGCCGCCGCAATAATCGAGGTTTCAACCATGTCAAGACTGCTTGGAATGGTTACCTTGCCGGTCGACTTCCCGTTGTTAGTGGTTATGTCAACCTCTATCCTTCCTATCCTCCCGCTCTTTTGCAGATCCCTCAACTCTAATTCCTCCCCTAAAAGGCCTTCAGACTGTCCGAACAAAGCTCCGACAACGTCTGCCTTTTCAACAACCCCATCTATTTTGATGGTGGCGTAAACATTATATTTTACCGTATCTACTGGTGCTTTAGCCATTCTAATTTCACCTAAATCCTATTTTTTTGTTTTCTTTTTCATCCAGATTTTTTCTGGGTCGTCAACTCGCTTAACTTTAAATCAAGTTCTTCGCGGCAAACGTTTGGAAGAAACAGCTTTTTCCTGGGCGACTTAAGTCCTGAAACTATTTTCGCCCCGCGGTCTATCGCATGAAAAATGCGTTCGACCTCTTTATTGGCAGCACCCCCCTCCGCGCGCTTTGTTACCTTGACTTTCAGGAAGTCTTCGGCAAACTCAACGCATGTTTTCCTGGAGTTCGGAATTACTTTAATGTCGATTACACTGCCAACACACTGTCTTCCAGCATTCACAATCTGCTCTTGATTGGACTGTCTTTTTCAGACAGAGTTGGCGCGAATCACTTCATCCAGGACATTCAGAAAACTGTTTTGCTGTTCTTCGGTCAAGTTCACTTTCCCGGCGTCCTCAATCCTCAGGTCGTTGTTGTCTGCTACGACAACAAGCCCGGCGCTGACTGGGACTCCAAAAATCTTTTGCAGTCCTGGATTATCATTCAAATCGCTTATAATATTGTCTAACACGTCCATCATAATGCCCACGCGGTCTGGATTCACTCCCCCCTGCGGCATTGTTTCAGTATCTGCCATTATTAAATTTCACCTCTATAACGTCTGTTTTTGAAAACTAATTCTTCCAAAAATTATGTCTGGTTATTATTACAAACACAGTTTATAAAAGCTTTTAAATACCTTCTAGGTCAAAACATCAACAATCCTGCCTGAACTTATGGCGTTCTTCAGCTCCAAGGCGATTCTCCTGCCCATATACATGGGCTTGTCGTACTGAAGGTAGGTGTAGGGGTCTCCCCCAATGTTTGCGTTGCATCCCGCAACAATTCGGGCTGAAATCTCGAACGCCACAACCTCCAGATTGTCGGTTACAATGGTTTCAAGGCAGAATGGGCCCACAGCCCCCGGCGGCGCAATCTTTTTCGAGGTTTTTACTATTGCCTCCCCCATCTCAAGAAACTTGTTCAAAAGGCTTTCCCGGACTACCATCGGAAAGTTTCCGACGACGCTGAAACTAGGGTTTATGCTGTCTCTTATACACATCTGACGCTGCCGACGAAGAGGATAGTGTAGATCTCGGTG
>OMKS01001682.1_pt1 | contig 19453 bp, 17 predicted proteins | sample 1674721 | NCBI WGS metagenome assembly OMKS01 (sample SAMN06264996, study PRJEB25208) | sediment metagenome | isolation source: hot spring sediment | place: USA: California | collected 2014-09-02
TTTTGAATAATGGCTTGTTATGAACATCCACCGATCTATAAAAGGGCTTTCGATCTGGCGCTCTACTTTGAGAATGTAGTTGCCGGGTTCTCGCGTTATCACAAGTATACCTTGGGCGCGGAGCTGCGTAACCGCAGCCGGGGTTTGGTGCTGGCGATAAGCCGCGCTAATTCGAGCCGGGACAAGGTACCTCATCTTATGGCTCTGCGAGATGAGTTGGAAGAGTTGCTGTTACTTGTTCGACTTTGTAAAGAGACTAAAGCTTTTAAAAACTTCAAGTCATTTCAGTATGCCGCTGGTGAAGTGGCGGCATTAAGCAGGCAGAACGAGGGCTGGTTGAAATCGAGTGTCAAGCAGAGCGGCCTGAATTAATCGGCTGGAAAGAGTTATTTCCATCCGGTTGAGCGTGCCGAGATAAAATATTGTGCGTCCGCCCCGCCGGGTATTCTCGGCATGAATATTCAGGCTGGAATACCCCTTTTCAGGGGATTTTCCGCTGGTGGCGTTGTCGTCTTTTATGATAACGGAAAGTGGGTGGACTAATTGCGTCGTGGTACTGGTCCGGTACGGAGTATGCAACCAATCCGGATAACGCCTGGATCATTTTCGATAATCACAACTGGTCAAATTTCGGTTGTCATAACTAAGCAGCTTTGCCGAACCCCAAACCCGCCGGGTTTCAGCCCAACCAACCCTGAACCTTCACGGGCACCTTTCCAGCCCCGGCCAATCATTACCCTATAACAAGATCGGGCTTATTGAACAATGGATTGAGTCCGACCCGCCAGCAGGATATTCTGGGCGGCGAGCAGCGCGTCTTATCGATCAGCGGGCTGCTTGCCTTCGGATCAGTCGACATGATAGTTCCCGGCGGTCGCCATGAGGTTAAGCCGGCTTTTTCAGCTTTGTCGTGAGCAGGACGGCAAGGCCGGTCAGCATGGCGCAGAGCCAGAAAGCGATGCGGAAAGAGCCGGTAAGATCGGCGAGGTAGCCGGCCGTGGCCGGGCCGATAATCTGGCCGACGCCGAAAAACAGGGTGATAAAACCAAAAGCTCGCGGCGCTTGCTCGGCCCCCAGATAGTCGCCGACCGTGGCCGCCATGATCGTGGGAATGCTCCATACCGCCAGTCCGAAGATTCCGATCGAAAGATAGAGACAAAAATTCGGCAGCCGGGCCGCTACCAACAGGTAGGCTATGGTAAACAAACCATAGATCAGCATGATGCTCCGGCGGCGGCCGATGCGGTCCGACAGCGAGCCGAACAATGGCCCGGAAAACAGGCTCAAGGCTCCGACCGCGGCCCAGAAGGTGCCGGCCGCGCCTTCGCCGAAGCCTTTTTCCTGGACCATCATGACCACGATGAAGGTCGCGTAGACGACATAGGTGGCGCCGAACAGTGAGTAGATCAGGCCGAGATGGATCATGGTGCGCCGGGCGGGAGCGGCGGCGCGGCCCGCGGGATGGCCGGAGTCCGTCACGGGTCTCGGGGTTGCCGGGGGATCGACACCTAAGGGTTCAAGCCCTTTTTCCCGAGGGTGGTTGCGCAGCAGCAGGCCGACGATCAGAGCCGCGGCCAGGGTCATCAGGCCCATGCTCCACCAACCGGTGCGCCAGCCCTCGAGGCCCAGGCTGCGATTGATATAGGGGATATAAAACCCGGCAAAGATAATCGCCAGGCCGTTGCCGGAAAGCATGACACCGGCGGCGCGGCCCCGCAGGCTGCGACGAAACCAGTGCGAGATCAGTCCCATCATCGGCACGTTGGCCAGCCCGCTGCCGACCCCGGTCAGAAAATACAGACCAAGAATCACCGCGAAGTTGCCGGCCCGGCTGATGAGCAGCATGGTGGCCGCCACCAGAAGCAGCCCCCAGGTGATTGTCGTCCGGGTGCCGAGACGCCCGGCCACTTTGCCGGCCAGGGCGACCGCGACCATGTAGCCGACGAAATTACCGGTGCCGATCAGGCCCATCTGGGAATGGCTGAGCTTGAGAAAACCGCCCATCGCCGGCAGCAGCATGCCCAGGGAAAAACGACCCAGGCCCAGGCAGGCGAAAAGAACCAGCAGGCCGCTGCCGACAATTATCCAGCTGTAATGCGGGCCGGTTTTTTTCTGCTGGTGGGCGGGGGCCCCGGACGGGGACTTGCTTGAGGTCGCGGGCATGGGCTTTTCCTGTTTTAAGGCTTGACAAGGGCCGGCAGAAATTAGTTGTCGCCGGGTTCAGAATAATGTTACAGAAAAATATCCGGCGCAGAGCCAAAAATTAGTAACGTAATTGTTTGGCTTTGTCCATGTTTTTTCAGGCGCGGCTTTGAATGTCGGAGGTTGTTTAAACAAGTAAGCGGTTCTCGTGACCGCGGCGGAAGAAAGGCAGGTTCATGATGGTGGAAGTCGATTACGATAAAATGATAGCTTTTCACGGGCACAGCTGCCCGGGGCTGGCCATGGGCTATCGCATGACCAGGGCGGCCATGGTTTATCTGGAGCAGCGGCAGCGTTCCGAGGATGATGAACTGGTGGCGATTACGGAAAACAACGCCTGCGGCGTCGATGCCCTGCAGTTTATCAGCGGTTGCACCTTCGGGAAGGGCAATCTGATTTTCAAGGATTACGGCAAGCAGGTCTATACCTTTTACGACCGTAAGACCGGGGCCGGGGTCCGGGTTTCTCTGAACCAGATGAAAATTCCCGGCGATCTGCGCAGCAACCGGCCAGAATTTATCAAATGGCTGCTGGCGGCCGATGAGGACCGCTTGGTTTCTCTTCAGCCGGTCCGGATTGACGAGCTCGAGAAGGCTCGGGTGATGGCCTCGATTGTCTGCGAGCTCTGCGGCGAGGCGGCCATGGAAAGTCGAATCCGGGAGCATCAGGGGAAAAACTACTGCATCCCTTGTTATGAAAAGCTGGTTTGAGCCGGCCCCGCCCGGCGGAGTAAAAACGGCAAGTTGGTCAAAACCTATGGGACTGATTGTGAATCAGGGTTGGTAGTTATCGGATCGGAGCATGCTTTTTCATGAATCTCTGTCAATTTTTGCAGACGGAACGCCGGGCTCTGATAGACGAATGGGTGCGCCAGTTAAGTCGAACGATCAGCGCCCGCTACCGCGAGCGGGCCTTAGCGGAGCTTCGGGAAACCGTGGCCCGGGCCTATGACGGCAATTACTCGGTGATCTGCGACCATGATTGGCAGCCGATTGAGGATTTTATCGTTTTTATCACCCGCCTGCGTCTGGAACGCGGTTTTTCCCTTTCCGAGGTACAGAAGGCTTTCGGTATTTTCCGTGTCATTTTGCTTCGTCGCCTGCCTCTGGTTTTTCAGGGAGAGGAGTTGGTTAGCGCCCTGCTGGCGGTCAATAACTCGGTGGATGTTACGATCAATCGCTTCAGCGAATATTTTCAGGGTAAACATGAAGAGGAAATGCGGGGTTTTCTCGAAAACCTGGAGGGAAAGGTCAAGGAGAGAACCGAGCAGCTCTATAATTCGGAGAATCGTTATCGTACCCTGGTTGAAGAAATCAGTGACGGTTATTTTGTCTGTTATCAGGGCCGGCTGATCTTTGCCAATCGGGCACTTGGTCGCATGCTTGGGCGACGCTCGGAAAGGCTGGTCGGGAAGAGTTTTGCCGAGCTTTTCGCCGGCGGCGACGAAGAGCTGACCGCGGCGCTTGACCGGGAGGTTTTCGCGACCGAAGCCCTGAAGGCCGACGGCAGTCGCTTTCCGGTGGAAATTAAATTGAACCAGGTGCAGTATGACGGCCTACCGGCTCTGGCCGGGGTCTGCCGGGATATTGTCGAGCGGATGGCTCTGGCCCGGCGGGAGCTGGAAAATGAACGTCTGCTGGTGATCGGTCGGGTGGCCACGGTTTTTGCCCACGAGATTCGCAATTCGCTGTCTTCGATCAAGGTTAATGTCCGGGTCTTGCAAAGACGTCTGGAACTTGTGGAAAACGACAAGCGGCGGATGGGAATCATCTTGCGCGATATCGAGAAGCTGGACCGGTTGTTGCGCGATACCTTGTTGTTTTCGCGCCCGCTCGAGATCAATCCCCAGCTTTATGATCTTAATCTGTTATTGGCCGCCGCCGTGCAGCGTTTTGAAGCTCGTCTGGCCGCGTCCGGGATCAGGGTGATTCTGGAGCTTGACGAAAACCTGTCGAAACTGAAGGTTGACTGCGGCAGCATGGAGATTGTCTTTGACAATCTTATCGTTAATGCGATTGAGGCGCTGGCCGAAAGCGCCCACAAGCAGTTGAGCGTCAGGACCTTGCGGAGCAGCGATGAGGAAAGGGGATATGGGCTGGAGGTGGTGGTTGCCGACAGCGGTTGCGGTCTTGGCGATGCGGAGCTGGGGCAGATTTTTCAGCCTTTTTATACCACGAAAAAGAATGGAATCGGTTTGGGTTTGAGTAATGTTTTCAGGGTTGTAGAGCAGCATGGCGGTTTTATTACAGTCACCAGCGAGCTTGCTCGGGGAACCGTATTTAAGGTTTGGTTGCCGTGTCTGAAGCCGTAAAAATAGTTATTGTTGATGATAATCTTGAGCTGCTTGAAAGTCTGGAGCTCTATTTTCGTGAAAAAGGCTACCGGGTTGCCGCGGCGGTTAACGGTGAGGCCGGGCTTGAGTTGATCCGGCAAAGCCGCCCTCGGGTCGCGATTGTTGATCTGCGCCTGCCTGGTCTCGGCGGTCTGGAAATCCTGCGGGCTCTGCGCGGCGATGGGAGTCCCTGCCGGGTGGTCGTCATTACCGCCTATCAGGAGATGGAAACCACGGTTCAGGCGATTAAACTGGGGGCTTTTGATTATCTGCACAAGCCGATTGATATCGACGCCCTGGACGCGGTTGTCGAAAAAGCCTTGAGTGCTTTGCCCGAATCCGAATTTGTCCAGGTCGTGGCCGAGGATTTCAAGGAAAACACGATTGTTGGTCGCTCCAATGAACTTAAAGAGATTTTTAAGTTAATCGGTCTGCTTTCCGAGATCAAGACCACGGTTCTGATTGTCGGCGAAAGCGGCACCGGGAAGGAGCTGGTGGCCAGGGCGATTCACTATCACGGGGTTCTCGCTCGGGAGCCCTTTGTCGCCCTTAATTGTTCGGCGATTGTCGAAAATCTATTTGAAAGCGAACTCTTCGGTTATGAAGAAGGCAGCTTTACCGGGGCTCGCGGCAGTAAACCGGGTAAACTCGAGGTGGCCGGTAACGGCACCCTGTTTCTTGATGAAATCAGCGAGATTCCGGTGCATCTTCAGGCCAAGCTGTTGCGTTTTATACAAGAGCGTGAATTCGAGCGGGTCGGCGGCAATCGTCGCATAAAATTCAATGCCAGAATCATTGCCGCGACCAATCGTGATCTCGGACGAATGGTGGAAAACGCTGAATTTCGCGAGGATCTTTATTTTCGTCTCAAGGTTTTTGAGATCACGATTCCACCGCTGCGCAAACGCAAGGAGGATATTCCTCTGCTGGCTGAATACCTGGTGGAAAAGATCAACCGCAACCTGGGAAAAAACATTCAGCGCATTCCTTTGTCAGCGATCAATCGTTTTATGGAATATGACTGGCCCGGCAATATCCGGGAACTGGAAAATGTGCTCACCCGGGCCGTGGTCATGGCCAAGGGTGATTGCCTGCAGGATGACTGTATCGCCGACCTCCTGCAGCAGCCCCGGGCTTTATTCCCGTCTCCGTCGTCCCCAGGCCCGCTTGCAAACGTCCCGCTCCAGCCCTTGCGCGAAGTCGAAGCTCGCCACATCCTGACGGTTCTCGAACACTGTCACGGCAATATCTCCCGGGCCGCTCGTATTCTCGGCATTACCCGCCCGACTCTGCGCGCCAAGCTCAAATCCCTGTCGCCGGGTAACCCCGAGAACGATCCGCTTGGATAAAAAGAACCCACCTGGTAAAAAAATATCCATCTGTTTTTTGTCGCCTCTTCCCATTTAGTATGTAAAAAAAAATTCTATCGTCGGCGCGATAGCTTGATTTTTACAGGCTATAAAATTTATTTAATTACCTTGTTTTATTTGAAATTTTTGTTTGAGCTTTGATTTTGGTGGATGTTCTGGGCTATCCCCTTTTTCTGTTTTTAGTAAAATATTATTTTATGGTACGGTGTTTGCTCGGTTAAGGTGCGGGTTATTTGGTGCTGCTGGAATTTTATGCGATTTGGATTTTGGGAGGGGAGAATGAAGATTAGAACTGGATTAGTGGGGTTGTTGGTGTTTATAGGGGTTGGCCTTTTGCCCGGAAGTTCTCTGGCTGCGACTGGAAAGCCGATTGTTCTGGGATGCCCGTTGTCAACCGCCTTTCTCTATGGCTGGGATGCGGAACGGGGGATCAAGTTGGCGGTGGAGGAAATTAATCAGGCCGGTGGCGTCAGGATCGGCGAGACGATGCATCCTTTTCAGGCGGAGGTTATCGATGCCCGTTCCCTGGAACCCGGAGTCCCGGTGAGCGAGGCCCTGCTTGGTGTGGAAAAACTGATTCTGGAAAAACAGGCTGATTTTATCGTTGGTGGTCCGGTGCGCTCCGAGGCGGCTCTGGCGGTCATGGATCTGCTCAGCAAATACAAGAAGGTATCGATCGTGACGACCGGGGTGCTGACCCCGGGCTATCATAAGCGGATAGAAAGCGATTATGAAAAATATAAATACTGCTTTCGCAACTCCTCCGAGATTATCACGATCGGCAAGGATATGATCAAGGTTTTCAACCAGCTCAACCAGGAACACGGTCTGAGTAAAGCCTTCATCATGGTTCAGGATGTCGATCACGCTCGCAAAGCCGGAGGCTTGATTGCCAAATTGCTCAAGGAGACCGGCAAATGGGAGGTTCTGGGCGAGGAGGTTTATCCTACCGGGGCCACCGATTTTTCGATGGGCCTGCTCAAGGCGCGCCGGCTCAAGGCTGAAGTGCTGTTTATGTGGCTGGATATGCCGGAGTCGGCGATTTTGCTTAAACAGTGGAAGAATATGAGAATGAACTGCGTTCCGATGGGTTTCATGTCGGCGGCCGAACAACCGGGTTTCTGGGACGCGACCAAGGGCGATTGCGAGTACACCATTGTCGATGCGGTTAACGGCGGTAATGTGCCTTCTCAGATTACGCCCTGGACCATGAAGTTTGCCGAAAATTATAAAAAGAAATGGGGTCTGGAGCCCGAAGGTTACGGCACGTCTTCAAGTTACATGGCGGTCTATCAGCTTAAAGACGCCATCGAAAGAGCCGGCGGTCTGGATCCGGATGCCGTGATCAGGGCGCTGGAAGAACAGGATCTGATGGGGGTTTACGGCCGTATGCGTTTTGCTGCAAATCATCAGATCATTCCGTCCGACGATCCCGCCACCGGAGCGGTGGGTTGCATGTTTCAATGGCAGGCCGGCAAGCGGGTGCAGTTTTTCCCCGGCGTTGGGGCTACCGGGAAGCTGCTGCTGCCGCCCTGGATGAAATAACTGCGGCCGAAGAGCTGCATGAGGTTTGCTGCGGAAGCTTTATCGGTGTTTTCAAGCCGAGATCTTCCGGAGCAGATTCTCAAACCATTGTTTAGCGGAGAATGCCATGTCATACGATGATTTTTTTACTCTCTTGCGAGCGCGTCGCAGCTGCCGATCCTTTGTCGCGGAAGAACCGTTGAGCAATGAGGCGCTTCGGCGAATTATCGACGCGGGCCGACAGGCTCCGAGTCCACTTAATCTGCAGCCTTGGTCGTTTATCGTTATTACTTCATGCGAGCTCAAGAAACAGTTGCGTCAGGCCGGGGAAAAGGCCAAACAGCAGGTTCTGGATCAGGGTGGCCCCGGCTGGGTCGGAGGTTTCAGTACTGATTTCATGGAAGAGGCTCCGCTCCTGATCGCGCTTTTGTCTGAGCCCGAAAAAGGCGGTCTGGGGGCCTATTTCAATCAGCCCGCAGGCAGTTTGCAGGCGGTCTCGGCTTGTATGCAGAATATGATGCTGGCGGCCACGAGTCTGGGTCTGGGAAGTTTATGGTTTACCTTTTTTGATCCGTTCGAGGTGCGTTCCCTGCTGAATATTCCTTGTACTCACGATATCGCCGGCCTGTTGTATATCGGCCGCGCCGGCGGCGAGGCACCGCTCAGTAAGCGACGGCCGCCGCGGATTTATGCGGAGCGCTTTGGGGTTGACGGTGATTTTTTCTGAATAATCAAGGGTAAAGACCCGGTTTGCGCAATGCCTGCGGGGTTGCGAAGAGGATGTCAGTGGAAATTATTATTTATGGTCTGGTTAACAGCTTTCAGCTGATTCTCATTGCTTTCGGTTTTACCCTGGTTTACGGGGTCAGCCGCCTACCCAATTTCGCCCATGGCGCGATCTATGTTTTTACCGGGTTTGTGGCCTGGGTGATGATGCATAAGCTGAGCTTGCCGTATTTCCCGGCGGCCCTGCTGGCGGTGGCGAGCGCGGCCCTGGTCGGAGTGATCATTTATCAGTTCATTCTCAAACGGATTCGCGGAATGAGCATGAACGAGATTATCGCCACTTACGCGATCGGCGTGGCCCTGATCGAAACCTTACGCTGGCTGGGGTTTAAAGGCACTACCTTTACCTTGCCGGCCTTTGTCGAGGGCATGGTTTTTATCGGGGATGTGCCGATTGATTATCAGCGTCTGCTGGTGGTCGGAGTGGGCCTGGTTCTGCTGGCCGCAATCTGGCTCTTTACCAAATTCACGCGCACCGGTCTGGCTCTGCGCGGTATTGCTCAGGATGAGCGGGCGGCGATGATGCTCGGGATAGATTCCGATATGACCGCGACCCTGGCGATGGCGCTGGGGTCCGCCATGTCCGGAATCGCCGCTCTGGCCATTTTTCCGCTCGGCAGTATCGTCATCGAGGCCGGTTATAACACCTTGATCTTTGCTTTGGCGGTCTGCATGGTCGGCGGCATCGGCAGTTGGGGCGGGACCATCCTGGCAGCGTTTGTTCTGGGTTTCCTGCAAGTCCTGACCGCCACCTGGCTGGCCACCCATTTTCAGATGGTGACCACCCTGGCTGCCATTATCGCCACTTTGATTATCAGGCCCTCGGGTTTTTTCGGTAAACATAAAGAGCTGGAAGAAAGAGTCTGACACTATGAAAACCGTAAAACGTAAAGAAAGAATTGATCGCGGGATCAAGGTTCGTTCCGACGGCATTTACGCCTTGTCGTCATGGCGGGAGATCTGCTACCTGATCGCTCCCCGGGCGCTGCTCGTCGGAGGTTTGCTGCTGGCGCCGTTGCTGTTGCATTTCTTTCCTTATTGGCAGAAGGTGCTGCTGATCGTCTGTATCTACGCGCTGTTGGCGATGTCCTTTGATTTTCTCGCCAACTATCTTGGCCTGGTTTGCCTGGGAGGTTCTTTTTTTGTCGGAGTCGGCGGTTATGGCGCCGCGCTGCTTAACAAGTACCTACTCATACCCCCGCTGTTGTCGGTGCCCCTGGCGGCTCTTGGGGGAGGTGTTCTCTGCACCCTGGTTTTATTGCCCTGTTTGCCCTTGCGCGGAGTTTACTTTGCCATTATCACCCTGATGTATCCGTTGATCATGACCCGGATTATCGAGGCCTTTGAGCTGTTCGGCGGCACCAATGGCATGATGGATATCGCTGGTTTCGCCAATCCCTGGGTGGAGCAGTATTTCATCGTTTTCGCCACTCTGATCTTTCTTTTTGCTCTGCGCCGGCTGGCGGTCGAGGATTTCGGTCTTGTGCTCAAGGGGGTCAAGGACAACGATCAATCGGTGCGCGCCTCGGGAATCAACCTGACCTGGATCAAGGCTCAGGCGATTTTTATCGCCTCTTGCATGGGTTGTTTTGCCGGGGCTTATCTGGCCCATGTCTATATGTGGGCAGGGCTTTCGATGTTCGCCCTGGATTTTTCGATTATTCCGATTGCCGCAACCGTGATCGGCGGCGGCGGCTCCCTGATCGGAGCCGTACTCGGCGCTATTTTGCTGGTGCCGCTCTCCGAGAGCCTGCGGGCGTTCGGTCCTCTGCGGATTGTTTCGTATTCTCTGATCCTGACCGTGGTCGTTGTGATCAAGGGCGAAGGGCTGTTGAATTATCTGTCACGCAAATATAATCAGTTTGAACGGTGGGTCGAGATATGAGTTCTGCCATGTTGAAGGTAACTAATCTGACCAAAAAATTCGGCGGGGTGATTGCCCTCAATGACATTAATTTTTCGATTGCCAAGGGCGAGGTTCTGGGCATCATCGGTCCCAACGGATCCGGGAAAACGACTTTGATCAATTGTATTTCCGGTTTCGCCAAGGCGACGGCCGGGGAAATTGTGTTCAACGGCCGCTCGATTCAGGGCCTGGCTCCGCATCGCATTGTCAATCTGGGAATCTGTCGCACCTTTCAGATCATGCGTCCCTATGCCAGTCTGCCCGCCTACAAGAATCTGATTGTTCCCCTTTTTGGTCAGCGGGCTCGTAAAACCGGGGGGTGGCGCGGCGGTGGCCGCCATGGGGACCGCAATATCAATGCTTTGGATTTGCTCGAAGAGGTCGGTTTCGAGAGGGAATCAAAGGTGCCCTATAAGCTGGCGGGAACCCTTCCTACCGGTTATCTGAAGCGTCTTGAGTTGGCCCGCTGCCTGGCGCTCAATCCGGATCTTTTGCTCTGCGACGAGGTTTTTTCGGGCTTGAGTATGAGTGAAATCGCGTCGATGGTGCCCTTGATTGAAAAACTCAATCAATCCGGAGTGACGATTATCATGATCGAACATCGCCTGAAGGAGCTTTTCAAGGTTGCCCGCCGGGTCATGGCCATCAGTTATGGGGACAAGATCATCGAGGGCAGTCCGGCCGAGGTGATGGCGAACGAGAAAGTCCGGGAGGCGTATCTGGGCGCCGAGGAGGTGAGTTGAGATGCTGATCGCCGAAGGTTTGATGGTTTTTTATGAGAATATGCTGGCTCTTAACAATATCGCCTTGACTTGCGGGGAAAATCAGATTGTCGGGATTTTCGGGGCCAACAGCGCCGGCAAATCAACCCTGATGTATACTTTGTCCGGAATCATTCTCGATATCAAGGAAAAAGAGCGGATGCGGGGCGGCGAGCAGGTTACGGTGATGGGACGGATATATTTCGGGGGTGAGGATATCAGCCGGCTGAAACCCCATCTTCGGGCTCGCCGGGGGATTGTTTTATGCCCGGAAAGGCGCCGCCTGTTTTCCGAAAGCAGTGTTCTCGAAAACCTTAAAATCGGATCCTATCTCGCCAGTCGCCGGGAAGCCGCCGAGACCCTCGATTATGTGCTGGAAATCTTTGCCCCCCTGAAAAAACTGTTGCGCCGTCCCGCCGGTTTTTTAAGCGGTGGCGAACAGCAGATGGCGGCCATCGGCCGGGCCCTGATGGCCCAGCCGAAGCTGCTGCTGCTGGATGAACCTCTGCTGGGGCTGAGCCCGGCCTATCAGCAGGTGATGATGGAATCGGTCAAGGCTATTCGCGAAACCCGGAAGATTTCGATAATTGTCACCGAACAGTATGCCCGACCGGTGATTCCGATTGTTGACTATGCCTACATCATGGAGAACGGTTCCGGAGTAATGTCGGGCTCGGGTCGGGAACTTCTGGATAATCCTGATGTGAAGGCTGCTTATTTTGGGGTGTGAAATGACACGAGATAATAATCTTTATACCTTTTCCGGATTTGAGGATGCTGTTCGCCGCTTTCCGGAGCGGAGCGCCCTGATTTATCTGGGTCGGAAATTCAGCTACCGTTTCCTTCGGCAGATGATTGATCAGTTTGCTACCGCTTTGCATCGTCTTGGTGTCGGTTATCAGGATAAAGTCATGCTCTACCTGAGTAACTCGCCGCAGTGGATCATTGCCAATTTCGCTGTCCAGAAACTGGGGGCGGTAGTGGTTCCGGTTTCCCCGATCTACACCTCGTATGAGTTGCTGTATATGGTCGAGGATGCCGAGGTCGAAACGGTTCTCTGTCTCGATACCAACTTCGGCTACGTCAAGGAAGTCGATCGCCAACATCCTTTGAAAAGGATTATCATCACCAATCTGGCCGATATGCTCTATACCTGGCAGAAGGTTTTCGGCACCTTGGTCGATAAAATTCCTCGGGGCAGCACGGTTTCGGCGGAAAACACTTACTGGTTTAATGATCTTCTGCGCGGGGCCCCGGCACAGCCGCCGGTGGTTGCCATCGATCCCAACCGGGATCTGGCCTATATCATGTACACCGGCGGCACCACCGGTTTTCCCAAAGGCGTTCCCGGCAGTCATGCCGCCGAGGTTTCTTACATCCGTGATGTCATGGATGTTTTTCGAGACTATATGGATAAACAGGGTGACACCATGATTATGGTAAACCCGCTTTTTCATATCATGGCCAAAGGTTTTCTGCTGGCCGCCGGACTTAACTTCGGCAACACCACGGTGCTGATGCCGGTGCCCGAGGTCGATGCCGTGTTAAGTGAAATTGAGCGTTACGGGGTGCGCTGGATGCTTGGCGTTCCGGCCCTGTACCGGATGATTCTGGAAAATGACCGGCTTGGCGATTACAGGCTTGATTCGCTTCGGTACTGTTATTGTGGCGGTGATGTTTTGCCGGGAGAAATCTTTAAACGCTGGCGTGAGTTGACCGGCGCTCCTTTGTATCAGGTCTACGGTTCAACCGAGGTCGGCCATCTGACCTACAGTGTGCTTGACCGGGAGCCCGATGCTCGTACGGTCGGCAATATTCTGCCTTCCCGGCGTTGTCTGGTGGTCGACGCCGACACCCTGATGGAGGTGACGCCCGGCGAGACCGGTGAACTCCTGGTAACTTCAGCCTGGACGATTAAAAATTACTGGAATAAACCTGAGGAAACCGCGGCGGCCTATGTCAGGATCGGGGAAGAGGTGTATTACCGAATGGGGGACTATGTTCGGTTGACGGAAAACGGTGAGATTCAGTTTGTCGAGCGCACCGCCGATACCATCAAATATAAGGCCTACCGGATTTCCGCCTCGGAAATTGAGGCGGTCCTGCAGGATCATCCCACAGTCATGGGGGCCTGCGCGGTGGGCATACCGGATGCGAGCTGCGGCGAGCGTATCAAGGCGATTGTTGTCTTGAAGGAAGATGCCAAGGGGGTTGACGGCCAGGCCTTGACGGCTTGGTGTCGGAAACGCATGGCTCCCTACAAAGTGCCGCATTATATTGAATTTCGCGATATGTTGCCGAAATCCAAGGTCGGTAAGCTTCTGCGGCGGGAGATTCGAGATGAAGAAAAGCGCCGGGGGAGAGACTAAGCCTTGCCTTCAGAACGGCGCCGATAACCAAGAAGCCGGGGTGACTGATTGGTGTCGCCTCGGCTTCTTGGTTTTGGATTAAACGGTTGTTTTTTAGGTCGTTCTTGGTTTCCTGGGGGCTTTCTGAGTTTTTCCGGCAGGATGAGCGGGTCTTTTCCCAGGGCCGGGTTTCGTTCCGGGACCGCGGTCGGGGCTGCGTCGCTTATCCGCGCCGCTCTCCGGCGGCGGAGAGCGGCGACTGAAAGTTTCGTTTTTTTCCGCCGCTCGGGCGACGACCGGGCGGCCGTTAATCATCAGTTCAGAAAAAATTTTGATCACCCGGCCGGCGAAACGACGGTCGGTTTCCAGCAAACTGAAAGCCGGTTTGATTTCGATGCGTCCCACGCGAATTCTGGTGCTTCCGGCGGAAGCATCGTTAATTACGCCGATCAGGCGTCCGGGATTGACTCCGTCCCGGCTGCCGACATTGAAGTGGATCAGGGTCCAGTTTTCCCTTTCCACCCGGGGTTCCCGCGTTCCGCTTTTCTCGCCGGGGCGGCGGGCGCCGGCGCGCTCCGGGGTCTGCCGGAAAGCGCCGGATTCGGGTTTGAGGGAGCGCTCCCCGCGTTCGTTCAGATCGGGCTCGTTCAGATAGGTCTGCAGGCGTTCGCCGAATTCGGCCAGAATAAAACGTTCCGCCAGTTCCTCGCGGCTCAGATCGGCCAGTTTTCCCATGATTTCCGGCAGAAATGGTTGCAGGGCGGTCTTTTGCTCCGCCGCTTGCGGCAGCTGGGCCAGAAAACGCAAAATCAGCTGCCGGCAAATTTCTGGTCCGGTGGGAATCCGGCCCGCTTCAAAGCTTCTCTGCAAACGTTTTTCAATTTCCCGCAGCCTGTATTTCTCCCGTAAATGAATGAAGGCGATCGAAACGCCCTGTTTGCCGGCCCGGCCGGTGCGGCCGCTGCGATGGGTGTAGACGGCGATATCATCCGGAAGATTGTAGTTGATGACATGGGTCAGATTTTTAATGTCCAGGCCGCGGGCGGCGACATCGGTGGCCACCAGCAGTTGCAGGTGGCGCCGGCGAAAACGCTGCATGACCAGATCGCGTTGGACCTGGGAGAGTTCGCCATGCAGGGCGTCGGCCTGATAACCGTCGGCAAGTAGTTTTTCCGCCACTTCGCGGACCTCCTGGCGGGTGCGGCAGAAGATGATGGCGTAGATTTCGGAAATATTATCGACCACGCGGCGCAGGGCCTGGTAGCGGTGTTTCGCTGCGGTCAGATAGTAGATATGTTTGACGTTGGCGACCCCCTGGTTACGTTCGCCGACGGTGATCTCGACCGGGTCATGCATGTATTTCCTTGCGATTGCGGTGACCTCGCGGGGCATAGTCGCCGAGAACAGCAGGGTTTTTTTGTCTTCCGGAGTGGCGGCCAGGATTTCGTTGAGATCATCCTGAAAACCCATCTGCAGCATTTCGTCGGCCTCATCCAGGACCACGGCGCGGATCGAGGAAATATCAATCTCGCCCTGCTTGATAAAAGCCAGCAGCCGCCCCGGCGTGGCGACGATGATCTGGCCCCCCTGACGCAGCTGGCGACTCTGTTCGACAATGCCGGCGCCGCCGTAAACCGCCACGATTTTAACGGCGGACAGATAGCGGGCGTAGGAATGCAGATCACGAGTCACCTGGACGCAGAGTTCCCGGGTCGGGCAGAGAATCAGAACCTGGGTTCCGCTGTTGGCCTGATCCAGATGGTCGATCAGGGGCAGACCGAAAGCGGCGGTCTTGCCGGTGCCGGTCTGCGCCAGACCGACCACGTCGTGGCGCAGGCCGATAATCGCAGGAATCAGTTCTTCCTGTACTTCAGTCGGGGCGCTGAAACCCAGCTGATCGAGAGCCTTAAGCAGATCGGCGCTCAGACCGAGTTGCGCAAATGTTGCCATTACAAATTGCCTCCAAGATGAAAATTAAAACTGCGGGCGTTCAATATCACATGGGCGGTCAATTGGACAGTGCTAAATTATTACGTCGATTTTTTTAAGAGAAAGGCCAGGATGTTTTCCATGACCCGGTTGATGGACTGATAGCGTTCCGCTGCGGCGGCCAGAATCTCGGCTTCGCTCTGCACGTAGGGCCCGGTTTCCAGTTCGTCCCGGCAATTGAACAACAGTTCACGGACCGCTTGCGGGGTGGTTTCGAGATGAAACTGCAGGCCGATAACCTTAGAGCCGATTTGAAAGGCCTGATTGGCGCAGGCTTGGCTGCGAGCCAGCGACACGGCTTGCGGAGGGAGTGTGAAGGTTTCGCCGTGCCAGTGAAAGACCGTGAGCCGTGGCGGAAAGCGGAACAGCCCTTCCTGCTCCGGAGCGTAGTTTTCAATCGGCAGCCAGCCGATTTCCCTGACCGGATTGGGAAAGATCCGGGCGCCGAGGGCGGAGGCGATAAGCTGGGCTCCCAGACAGATGCCCAGAACCGGTTTGCCGGTGGCGATAAACTCACGAAGATATTGTTTTTCCGGAATCAGCCAGGGGTGTTCATGCTCGTCGTTGACACTCATGGGGCCGCCCATGATCGCAAGAAAATCTATGCTCTCAGGTTCGGGCAGGGTCCAGGACGCGGCGAAAAATTCGGTTTTGCTGAGCCTGAACCCGGAGTTGGTCAGGCCCGCGGCCAAACTACCGGGGCCTTCAAAGGCAACGTGCTGAAAATAATGAGCTCGTATAAAATTCGCCTATGCCGTTTTCATCGAGAACAATTATATGCCTATATGTTGTGATCGCGCGGCTTGAGATCGGTTTTACGCCTGACTCGACGGTTTAAACCAGGTTACCTGTTGCAGCCCCGGGGTGTGGCGAAAGGAGGCGCCCTGCGCCAGATATTGGCGGGCGCAAAGCCGGTCGGTAACCACGCTGCCGGCGAGGCAGTCAATGCCGTAGTCAAAAAGCAGGGGATGCAGGGGGGTGCTGGGGCCGACCAGGACATTAAAGCTGTTTGGACATAAGCTCAGCACCTCGGTAAAGGTGTGATTGATCAGGGTGGTGGCGGTCAAGAGGACGAAATCGGCCTGCGGCAGAATCTCGGCGTAACTTTCCGGTCCCAGGTCTGCGCCTTGAGGATTGAGCTCAAAAACCCAGAAATTTTTAAAAATACCGCTTTCTCTCAAGCTGTCAACCTTGGGAAAATGACCGAGGACGGCGATGTTTTTGCCCCGGCCCTGCCCCAGAATATAATCAAAGGCATTGCCGGTGGCGGTGTTGCGGACGCGGTCGGGATGGTTGACCACGGCATTGACGGCGGCCATGCCGATGGCGCGTTCCAGCAGATGCTCGGAAAAAAGGAGACGGGCCAGTTCGGCGGTTCCTCTTTCATGCAGTCGGCCGAGAGCCTGCACCGGGGCCATGCAGCCTCCGGTGTTGACGGTCGAAGCCAGGCCGGCGGCGGGCCCGTCGATATAAACAGTGTGACGGAAAATGGCGACTTCGTTAACCGGCAGGTCGTCGAGTTCGGCGACAATTCTTTTCATGATCATCTTCAGGTATTCCTTTTGGTATTCCTTTTGGGTTTGCTGGGGCTATGCTGTTGCCACGCGGCCAGGGAATAGTTCAGGGTGGCGGCGAATTGATGCTTTCCGCGCCGGCGCAGAAAATCAACCAGCAGCAGCGGATTGAGTTTGTGGATCAGCATGAAGCCCAGCCAGGTAACAATCATGGCGCGCAGCAGCAGCACCCCGGATTGGGTCGTGCCGGGCTGGGTAAAGTAAATAATCGCGGTGCTGGTTATTATCAGCGGCAACAGCGCTCGCGGATGAACCAGGTCGCGCAGGGCCTTGCGGGCGCTGACCGGCCAGCTGCCGGAAGGGCTTGGGGCCATTGCGGGCGGAGCCGTTGCGGGGGTGGTTTGCCCTCGCAGGCGGGAAAGCTGCTGTTCCAGAAAACTGCAGCGGCTGAAATAGGCGATACTCACGGCGCCGGCGGTCAATCCGATTTTGAGAAGAAACAGGGCGATCAGATAGCTTTCCAGGCCATAAGGGCCGGCGCCGATGGTTGCCAGCAGACGGTTAAGAGCCTTTTCCAGCATGCTGAAATAGGCCTGTCCGTACTGAAGCAGGGCAAAACCCAGAGCCAGCAGTAACATGATGGTGGACGAAAGGGCGGCGCCGATTAAAGCGGTGGCCAAACGCCAGTTCAGCAGGGAGGTCGGTAATGCGAACAAGGCTCCTTGGGTAAAGATATAAAACATCGGTTTCAGGCGGGGACCGGCTGGAGAAAAGGATTTGAGCAGGGCCGCGATCGTCGCGATCTGATAAAGTCCCCGCCCGTTGAGCCGGTTTCCGCAAGCCGTCAGCAGCATCAGTTGCAGCAAGGCCAGAAAATGGCCTTTCAGGGGTATCTTGAGGCTGTGTAAAACCGAGCCGAGGCCGACCTCCGCCAGCCCCGCCAGGACGGCAAAGGTCGCGATCTGTCGGGCATCGCGCTGTTCCAGACGACGGCTGATCTCCTGCAGAATAAAATTCTGATCACGGTCTTGGCCCAGATCGTAGATCAGGCAGTTATGGCTCAGCCGGTAACGTTCCAGGACCTTCCCGAGGCAGCGTTTTTTTACCGCCAGGATCAATCCCGTTTTCTCTTTCTCCAGGATTGTCGCGATCACATCATCAAAGCCGTCTCCCTCAAGTTCCAGTGGCCCGATGTCATCCAGCAGGTAAACTTCCGTTTTTCGCGCCGACTGCAGATGCTCCCGGGCCCGCGCCAGATTTTTTCGGTTGAAACTGAAACCTTCGCTCCGGCGTTCGGCCCAGGGCAGAATGCTTTCGTTGGGAATCAGTTTAAAATTGTAGCTGGTCGCCGGTCGGCCGCTGCGATGCACCCGGCCGGTGGTCTGGCAGAGGACGCCGCAGAGGCGGAAGCGGCGGCGCAACTTTGTGACCAGAGCCTGTAAAAGCGTGGTTTTCCCCGCCGCGATTTCTCCGGTGATAATGAAAATCCGAGGGCTGGTTTCACTGTCTGCTAAAGGCATTTTTGACCCTTTTCAGGTAAAATCGGCGGCGAAAGAAATTACAGGTCGCAGAACATGACGTCATGGCGATGGCGTCTGATAATATGCGGCATGCCCAGTTCCTTGCGGGTCCGCATGATTCGATCTTTATAGACCGAGGAAAAAAGCAGCGGGTGAGCCGGTTGTTTTTCCCGCCGGGGAACGATAATGCCTTTGCCTGCCGTCCTGGCCGCTGGCAGACGATCAAGCAGGAAATTGATGGTTACCGCCGGGACCGGGCGATTCAGGAAAAGATACATGAACCATCTTGCGCTTTCGCTTACACAGCTCAAACCGGCCTTGATGGAAGTAATGATGGGCTGCTCGGTTTTCGTGGTTTCGACCGCGAGCACGTCAAAATCAGTGATTTCCTCCAGATAGCCGGCGGTAGCCGCGCTGTAAACCCAGACGATCAGGGAAAAACGCGAGCTTATGAGACGGCAGAGCTCAAGGGTTTGCCCCCGCAGCTCTGCGGCGCAGGGCTTGGCCCCGAGCATGATTAAAACCGGCAGCTTCGATTTCTCGGGCGCTGCTCCCGGGGTCAGGGTGGCTACCGGTACCCCTGCCTTGGTGATGACGATTTCCTCGCCGCCGCCGGCGACCAGGCGCAGCAAATCGTGTTTGACGGTCGTGATGTTGAGTGCCTTTCTGATCATTCGAACCGAACCTGGATGAAAAAATAGGGTTGGCGGCGGCGTTGCTCTCACCGTAGTGCATTTGGGTGGCCATCTAAATGCACTACGGATGGAAAATTGTCAATCAATTTTTTATCTCCATAAAGGTCGGCCCTGGCCCTGACCCTGGCCGGCGAGGAAATTTTTCAATATCTGTGCGACACGCTTAAACCCGGGGCCGAGGTGGAGATTCGCTGCGAGGACGGAATGTACTATGCCGCGCTTGATTTCACTCTGCCGTTTTCCGGTTTCGCCATGGAGGCCTTCAACCTGACCGCCAGGGTCAGGGTTGAAGACGAGTCCAGCCTGGCCGCCATGGGCCTGCTGATCGCTTCCCGCATGGTCGATCGGCTTCAGCTCGGACGACTGGCCGATAATCGCCTGCAGCTGAGCTTGCGCAAGGAAAAGAGTTATCCTCGGGTGAAGGTGCATGGGGCGGGTTCCCCGCCGGCTTTGGGTCAAGAATTCTTGGTGGTGGCTCCGGCGCCCGAGGAGCTTAAGTTTTTAGT
>OMKS01001684.1_pt1 | contig 19443 bp, 16 predicted proteins | sample 1674721 | NCBI WGS metagenome assembly OMKS01 (sample SAMN06264996, study PRJEB25208) | sediment metagenome | isolation source: hot spring sediment | place: USA: California | collected 2014-09-02
ACTTGACTCCCTACCAATACGAAAGGAGGTATGTCAACCAATTCTACCCCCTAAATTAGACCTTGACTTTTGGGGGGCAGTACAAGGCCATGCCCTCGACGCGCCCCGCCTGCTCGGCGAACATCCTCTTCAGCTCTTTTGTGCTTTCTTCTATCATTTTTCTCCCTATCCAAATTTACCCGAGAGATACCTCTCGGTCAACTCGTTTTTCGGGTTTGTGAAAACTTCTTTTGTCGGGCCGAAATCTATAATCTTGCCGAGCATCATGAACGCCGAATATTGGGCGACGCGCGCGGCCTGCGCTACATTGTGCGTGACGATTATTGTCGTGTATTTCCCGATGAACTCCGCCAGCTGTTCCTCGATTTTCGCCGAAGACACGGGGTCGAGCGCGCTGGTAGGCTCGTCGAGGAGGATGACCTCCGGCTCGACAGCCAGCGCACGGGCGATGCAAAGCCTCTGTTGCTGGCCGCCGGAAAGCTCCATCGCGTTGGCCTTCAGCCTGTCGCCGACCTCGTCCCAAAGATTGACACTTTTTATCGCCTCGACAACTCGGTCTTCGAGTTCGCTTCCCTTTGCGAGGCGATGAATCCGCAAGCCATAGGCGACGTTGTCCAAAATCGACATCGGGAACGGGTTAGGCCGCTGGAATACCATGCCTATGCGCCTGCGAAGTTTGTAAATGTCGGCCTTGTTGGAATAGACATTTTCGCCGTCGAAGAGGATTTCGCCCTGTGTTTTCACCGAGGGAATGAGGTCGTTCATGCGGTTGATCGCGCGAAAAAATGTCGATTTCCCACAACCGGACGGCCCCATAATCGCGGTGATAGTCTCGCGCGGAAATTTCAGCGAGACGTTCTTGATTACGTGGTTGTCGCCGTAGCAGAGGTTGAACTGCACCGCCTCGACACAGCCCGTCTCCTCCGAGCCAACGCAACAGCATTCTTTTTCTACCATATTCGCTTCCTTCTCGTTCTGTATCTCAAGTAAATCCCCGCGCCGCTTAAAATCAAAACCAGCATGACCAGAGTGAGCGCGGAGCCGTATGCTATGGGCAGTTGTTTTTCGGGGAAAACGCCCTCGGTGACGAGGCCGTAGATATGGAACGGGAGCGCCATCACCTCGTCGAGCGGGGTTTTGGGCAGGCGGCGCGTGTAGAATGTCGCGGCGGTGAAGATAATCGGCGCCGTCTCGCCCACCGCACGCCCCATCGACAGAATTGCGCCGGTGACAATGCCCGACACGGCGTTCGGCAGGACTACTTTCACCGTGGTGCGCCACCTTGTCGCGCCGAGAGAGAGCGATGCCTCGCGGAAGGAAGTCGGCACCGCCCGGAGCGCCTCCTCGGTCGTCACGATGACAATCGGCAGTGCCATCACGCCCAACGTCAAAGCGCCGGATAACACCGACACGCCGAACCTGAGGACTTTGCAGAAAAACGCGAACCCAAAAAGCCCAAACACAATCGAGGGCAGGCCGGCGAGGGTGTTCACGCCGGTGCGGATGGCCTTGGTGAATCTGCCCGCCGAGGCGAATTCGCTGAGATAAATCGCCGTCATCACGCCGATTGGAAGCGAGAACAGCATTGCCCCCACGCCGAGCAGAAAAGTCCCGACGAGTGCGGGGTAAAATCCGCCCTCTGTCATGCCGCGTTTTGGCGGCTGAGAGAGGAACTCCCACGACATAATCGGCAGGCCTCGCCGGACAATGAAAAACAGCAGTATCGCCACGCTAACAAGGACAATCCCCGCCGCCGTGCCGAGCACCGCGAAGCCTATCTTCTGCTGAAGTAGCCGTTTACTTGAAAGACTTTGTTGCATATTTATTCGCAATAAGGTTGATGATGAATGTTAACAGGAAAAGCACCACGCCGACTCCGAACAGCGCGTGGAAGTGAAGCGTTCCCTGCGGTGTCTCGCCCATCTCGGCGGCAATCGCGGCGGTCATAGTTCGGACGGGCTTGAACGGCGTGAATGCAATCTGCGCCGCGCCGCCGGCGACCATGAGCACAGTCATTGTCTCCCCGATAGTTCTCCCCAGCGCGAGAAGCACAGCCGCCCAAATCCCCGACCGCGCCGAGGGGAAAACAACGCGCATCAAAGTCTCCCAGCGCGTCGCGCCCAATGCGAGCGAGGCGGAACCGTATTCCTTCGGCACCGAGTCCAGCGCATCCTCGGCGACGCTCACGACTATCGGCAAGGACATCAGCGCAAGCGCAACGCCCGCCACGAAAGCCGTCTGCCCGACCGGCAGAGACAGGAGCCTCTGAAAAAACGGGGCGAGCAGTGTCAAGCCGAACAGGCCATAGACCACCGAAGGCACGCTTCCCAATAGCTCGATTATCGGCTTCAAAATCTCGCGTAGCTTTGTCGGCGCAACGCCGTGGAGAAATAGTGCGCTCGAAATCCCCAACGGCAAAGCGAACAACATTGCGACCACCGTGACGATGAGCGAACCCCACAAAAGAGGCAACAGTCCGAAGTTCGGCGGCTCCTGCGTGGGATGCCAGCGGTTGCCAAAAAGGAAATCCGCGAGGCTATATTCGCCGAAAAACGGCAATGCGTTGGCGAACAGCATGACTGTTATCGCCAACAGCATGAGTAGTGAAACCGAGGCAATCGCGCCTATCGAGTATTTAGCCATATCAAATCGCCATCTTTGAAATTGCTTTTATCGATGGCGAAATATATCTCTCGATTTTTAGAAAATGTTAGGGAAATGTTAAGAGAGTGTTAAAGTTAGGGATTTTTGGTATTCATCTAACGACATATCCGCGTAATGCCTTTAGAGTTTTGTTAAGCTCCGATTCTACGCTTTTCTCCGAATTAGTTTTATATCTTGACCGAGCGGTCATTATTGGTATAATTTTAGAAAACTACTTCAGGGGGTTGACTTGAGAAAGATATTAATACTCGCTTCTATCGTGTTTTTTGCGATGTCCGTTTTCGCCGTGCCGTTCGAGAGGATTCCTTCGGATGTGCGCCGCTTCGCCGATTGCCCCGTCGAGGCCGAACGCATCGCGCCGCTCGAGCCTACGGACGAGGCAGGATTCGATGTGCTCCACTATGATTTGGCGATATCGTTTCAATATCCAACCGTCATGCTTGCGGGCAGGTCGGGGATAATCGCGGAGGCACTCTCCACAAGCGGTTCGTCGTGGACTTTCCACATCGGGACGAACCTTCGTGCCGACTCGGTTTTCGTTGACGGAATGCCGGTTGCTTTCACTGTCACAGGCGATAACATAATTATCGATTTGGGCAGAACGCCGGCCCCGGGCGAGGAACTTCGAATCGATATATATTATCATAACATCACCGGTGCGGGATATAGAGTCGAGGCCAACAGATATGGCAGACTTATCGGGTTCACGCACTCCCAGCCGAACGATGCCCGCAAATGGTGGCCATGCCATGATGTCCCTTATGACAAGGCTTCTTTGCGCTTTGAAATAACAATTCCGGGCAACTATGATGTCCTTTCGGTGGGCATCTGCACGGACACGATATTCTACGAAGATTCCATGACTTATGTCTGGGAAACTGCTTATGATATACCTACCTATCTCGTTGTGGCCAATATCGGAGATTTCGATATAGTCGAGCACCCATATACTTTCCCGATGGCGACTTACCACTACCCCGGCGACTTGGCGCTTGTCAACTCAAAGTTCGGCTATGTCAACGATGCGATGCGCGTCTATGAAGAAATTTTCGCGCCATATGCTTTCGAGAAATATCACATGGCCGTCGTCCCGATGGGCTATATGGCGATGGAAAACCAGACTGCGACGAGCATGGGAGAATCATTTTTGTATAATGAAGAGTATTATGTTGTAGCGCATGAACTTGCGCACCATTGGTGGGGCAACTCCGTCACCTGTGGAACGTGGAAAGACATCTGGCTGAACGAGGGATTTGCGAGCTACTCGGAAGCACTTTACATCGAGCAGGTCGCCAGCTGGGAGGACTATCGTGAATACGTGTGGATGGATCAGCTCAGCTATATTTACTCGTGGGAATTCGGCGCATTCCCGATGTATGACCCGACATATATGTGGGGCAGAACGGTCTATCAGAAAGGCGCGGCGGTGCTGGATATGCTCCGGTTTCAGGTCGGCGACGAGATGTTCTTCGATATAATTCGGGATTATTATGACAGATACAAGTATTCCAGCGCGGTGACGATGGATTTCATCGAAGTGTGCTACGACCACTACGGCGATTCGCTCGATTGGTTCTTCGACCAATGGGTTTTCAGCGCGCACACACCGACGATTTCGTTTCCCTATTATCGCGATATGACAGTCTTGAACAGCGATGAAACTCATAGAACGATGATTCTCGTCCGGCAGGATGAGCCGGTCTATCGAATGAAATACAATGTGAATATCCAGTTGGGCGGCTCGGTTATCGAGTGCATGGAAATCACCACCACCGAGCGCACCCATCCCTTATTCATCGAGCATCCGCCGCTTTCAACGCCCATATTTGACGGAGACTATCGTGCGCTCTACGCGATTGATAGGGAAGAGATAATTCCGCCCGAGGTCGAGGTGGATGGCCGCGATGTCCGCGTCGAGTGGCGCGATTTCCCCGAGTGGATGGACATCTCGCTAACGGCGCTAATTCGCAGGCGCGCCGCGACTAACGAAATGGATACAATCCTATGGACGGACGACACCTTCGCCGTTCACGCCGATGCAGAGCCGGGGATTTTCTATTATATTGTTGGCGGGGTTTGGGACCATGATACTGTCTTCATGTCCCTTAATTCCCCCTTAGAGCCATTGATTATTCCGATTGCCGGCGCGGAGATGTCGATTCCCATTAACACCATATCCGCGCTCGACGCGAGCGACAATTACAAGATATACTATCTTCCGCTGTTGCAGGAATGCGAGGGCTTTCGCGTGAGCATCAGAGCTGTTGTGCCGACGGACACTTTCGAGGTCTATGCGCGGCGCGACCAGCTTCCGACAATCTCCGGCGATGTCGTCTCCGACTTCGATTTCTCGAGCACGGGCGACAATGTCAATCCGGCGGAGATAGTTTATTCGACGGCAACTTCGCCGACTTCGGAGAGGTTCAGCATATATTATTTCGTAGTCAAAACCGGCAGGCCATCGGCGGCTTTCAATCTAATGACCGAATATATCACTGCCGAAATCGCCGAACACGCGCCCGAGAGGCCGCAAGCGATTACTATTTCGGCATCGCCAAATCCGTTCAACTCGGCGGTGCGGATTTCTATTGATTGTCATTCCCGTGAAAACGGGAATCCACACAATGTGTCGGTGGAGATATTCGACATCGTGGGACGGCGCATCGATGTCATTTCGAAAAGCGGCCAACCTGTCATTGCGAGGAGTCCGCAGGACGACGAAGCAATCTCGCCGTTATACGAAGGAGATTGCTTCGGGCTTCGCCCTCGCAATGACGGCAATAGCGAATTCATCTGGCATCCCGCGCCGGATCTCCCTTCCGGCCTGTATCTCGTGCGGGCGAGCATGGATGACGGGACTTTCGCCGCGAAACGCGTGGTCTATCTGAAATAAAGTCCAAGCGGCGCGAAAGCAATCTCTATTCGTGCGCTTCGAACCAGTTTTTGCCTACTCCGACATCCACCACGAGCGGGACGGATAGCTCGATTACACTCTCCATGACTTCGCGGATAAGTTCGCGCACAGTATCGACTTCCGCATTCGGAACATCAAAAATAAGCTCGTCGTGGACGGTGGATATTATCTTCGTTTCCAGCTTCTCTTTGCGCAGTGCGGAGTGGATTTTGAGCATTGCGAGCTTGATGATATCCGCCGCGGAGCCTTGGATCGGTGTGTTAATCGCCGCGCGCTGGACGAAGCGTTTCGAGCGGCCGCCTTCTTTAAGCTCGGGGAAATATCGCCTTCGCCCGAGGATTGTTTTCACAAAGCCTTGCTCCTCGGCGAGCTTCGGCGCGCCGTCGATGTATTCCTTCACGGCGGGGAAGCGCTCGAAATATGCATCGACGAAGTTCTGCGCGCGCGAGAAGTCCATGTCGAGGCGGTCGCCTACGCCCCATGCAGTCATGCCGTAAATCACGCCGAAGTTGATGACCTTGGCGGTTCTGCGTTGGTCGGAAGTGACGGAAGTCTCGGGGACGCCGAAGATTTGGCTCGCCGTCGATGCATGGATGTCCTTGCCCTCGCGGAAAGCGCGAGATAGATTCTCGTCGCCGGAGATGTGCGCCATCACGCGAAGCTCGATTTGCGAGTAGTCCGCCGAGAGAATGAGGTTGCCCTCGGCGGGGATGAACGCCTTGCGAATCTCGCGCCCCGTCTGTCCGCGAACGGGGATGTTCTGCAAATTCGGGTCTCTGCATGAGAGGCGTCCCGTGCTGGCCACGGCCTGCTGGAACGTCGGGTGAATCCGGCCGGTGCGCGAGTTGACAAGCTCGGGAAGCGCATCGATGTATGTGCCTATGAGCTTGGCTAACTCGCGGTAGCTTATGATTTTGGCCGGAAGATCGTGCCGGTGCGCGAGGGCTTGTAAAACCGATGAGTCGGTCGAGTAGCCGGTCTTGGTTTTTTTCTGCGGCGGAAGTTCGAGCTTGTCGAATAGCACCTCCGAGAGCTGTTTCGGCGATGCGATGTTGAACTCTTCGCCTGCAAGTTTGTAAATTTCTCGTTCGATTTCGGAGAGGCGGGCTTTAAGCTCTGCTGAAAGTTTTTTCAGGAAGTCCGTGTCGATGCGAATGCCCGTCATCTCGACATCCGCGAGGACGGGGATGAGCGGAATCTCGATTTCGTTGTAGAGGCTTCGAAGCTCCATCTCGTCGAGTTTCGGCTCGAGGAAATCTGCGAGTCGCAGGGCGAAATCGGCGTCCTCGCAGGCGTAGTTCGCCACGCGTTCGGGCGATATTTCCGCGATTGAGCATCCCCCGCAACTGTCGGCGGTAAGCTCCTTGAAGCTCATCATGCGGTGGCCGAGGTGCTTCATCGAGAGGGCGTCTATGCCGTGCTCGTATGCTCCGGGGGCGAGGAGATAGTCCGCAATCATCGGGTCGCCGGATATTCCCCGAAGGCCGAGTCCGGCGTTTTCGAGCACGATGAGGTCATATTTGATGTTCTGGCCGACTTTGGCGATTTTGCCGTCCTCGACAATCGGGCGGAGGGTCTCTATGACTGTCTCGGCGGGCAGGTTGAGGTCGTCGGACGGGAACATCTCGCCGGCGCGGGCGTGCGCAATCGGGATGTAGAACGCCTCGCCTGCATTCGCGCAGAGGCTTATTCCCACGAGCTTGGCCGACATCGGGCGCTCATCGGTGGTCTCGGTGTCGATTGCAAAGCGGCCAATTTTTTTCAGCTTGGCGACAATTTTTTCGAGTTGTTCAATTGAGTTAATCAGCGTGTATTTTGCGTTCTCGGTTTCGGCTTTTGGGGCGATGTCTCCGCCGGCCTCTTTGAAGAAGCGGTCGAGCAGGCTGGTGAATTCCAGCTCGCGGAGTATGGGTGCGAGTTTCTCGTAATTCGGCTCGCCTACCGGCGCGCTTTCCCAGTCGAAGTCGAAATCAACATCGCGGTCGATTGTCGCGAGGCGCTTGGAGAGGAAGGCGTCTTCGCGCGATTCTTCGAGCTTTTTCGCAGTCGCCCCGCCGATTTTGTCGATGTTCTCGTAAATTTGATCGAGGCTTCCGTATTCGTCGATGAGCTTTTTCGCGCCGACCTTGCCTATCCCCTTGACGCCCGGGATGTTATCGGAGCTGTCGCCCGTGAGCGCGAGATAATCGACGATTCTCTCCGGCGGAATTCCGAAGCGCTCGGAGGCGTTCTCGGCAGTCCACCACTCGGTGGGAATCGCACCCCTTCCTGGGGCAAGAACCGAGACACCACTTCGGACTAACTGCATGAAATCCTTGTCGCCGGTGACGAGCACGACTTGCCAGCCTCTCTCGTGGGCGCGCTCGGCGATAGTCGCCATCAAATCGTCCGCCTCGATGCCCTCGCGCTCGATAACGGGAATGTTCATCGCCTCGACGAGCTTGCGAATGACGGGCAGGGATTCGCTCAGCTCCTCGGGCATTTTTTGGCGTGTGGACTTGTATTCGGGATAAATCTTGATGCGCTCCTCAGCTTTGCCTTTATCGAACGCAACGGCGAAGGCGTCGGGCTGTTCTGTGTCAAGTATTTTCAGTATGCTCGACATCATGCCGAACGGCGCGGAAGTGTTCATTCCAGAGGCGTTTTTGAGGGGATTGTTAATGAAGGCGTAATAAGCGCGATATGCGAATTGTGTGCCATCCATGATAAAAAGTTTTTTCGCCATGATTCCCTTGAAAAGTGTTATTGATTATCGCACTCGATTTTCCGGCGTGAACGGCTCGATATGGACAACGACATCGGCGACGTTCGGGCCGCTTATGATAATGGCCGATTTCACCGCCTCGGAAATCTCGTGGCCTTCATATACCGTGATTTCCGCATCGACGAGGATGTGTAAATCGACATGAATGTTGTCTCCGAGTTTGCGCGTGCGAATAGCATGAACCTCGCGGACGCCATGGACGGAGAACGCGATTCGTTCGATTGCCAGCCTCTCGCTCTCGGGCGCGGCGCGCTCGGTGAGTTCGGCAATCGACGGCCGGACGATGTCCCACGAGACTTTGAGAATGAACACCGCGATTATCCCCGAGGCGATATTGTCCACGAACGCCCAGCTCGGTCTAATCGATGCGATTACCACGGCCAAGAGCGCGGGGATGGAGCTTAGCGCGTCGGAGCGGTGGTGCCATGCGTTGGCGATGACCGCCCTCGATCGTGACTTTTCTCCCACAATTTTTGTCCGGCGGAAAAGAACCTCCTTGAGAGCAATCGACACGAGCGGCCCTATCGCGGCAATCCAGCCCGTAGGCTTGTCGCCGATTGTGCCGAAAGTCGTGATAGCCCTGTATCCCAACGCCACCGCCACTGCGGCCAGTGCAAGGCCTATCGCCGTCGCGATGATTGTCTCGATGCGCTTGTGCCCGAACGGATGGCACTCATCCGGCGGCGCCGACCAGAATTTCACGCCGAATATGACGGCGAAATCTGTGGAGACATCGGAGATACTGTGGAACGCATCGGCGATAACCGCCTGACTGTTGCCCAGAATGCCCACGGCGAATTTGACCGTCGCCAGCGCGAGGTTGACGCCTATGCCAATCCATGTGATTCGACGAATCTGCGATATGTCCCGCTTTTCGCTCATGTATATCTAATATTCGCGATTTTTTGGCCGATGGCAAGCGCTTTTTGCGCCGTCGCGCTCGGGGGGCGTCGTCCCTGCCTGCGATTTGGCAAATCGCAGGCAGGAGCGAAGTAGTCGGTGGGGAGTCTTCTGCTTTCTGCGGCGATCTCGCCCCGACTACTTCGCTGGCCGTTTACGGCCGACGACGCCCCCCGTGCGACATCTTTGAGAAAAGCGCGGAACGGCGGAAGATTTCCCTTGCGAAAGTCGCAGGGTTGGATATTTTATCCATGTTATGGTAAGAGGCGTGATAATTGTTGCGGGGGGCGCGGGCGCTCGTTTCGGAGGGGAACTTCCGAAGGCGTTCACCAGTTTGGCGGGTGAGCCGCTGGTCGCACATTGCGCAAGAATCTTCGCGGCCCTTGATGTTAACCGGATAGTCGTGGCCGTTCCGCACGGCTGGGAGGCCGAGGCGCGGAAGATTCTCTCGCAATACAGTAATGTAATCATCGTCGAGGGCGGCGAGACGCGCAAAGAGTCGGTGCGGAGAGCATTCGCGGAGCTATCCGAGGAAATCGAGCTTGTCGCCGTCCATGATGCCGCGAGGCCGCTACTTCGCGCCGAAGACGCGGGCAGGGCATTCAGCGTGGCCGTGGAGTTCGGCGCGTCCGCGCTTGCAGTGCCGGTCGCGGACACACTGAAACTCGTTGATGGCGGTTTCATCGAGCGAACTATTCCGCGCGACGGACTCTGGGCGGTTCAGACGCCGCAGGTCTTCAGGCGCGAACTTCTCTCCCGTGCGCTCGAACTCGACATCGATGCAACGGACGACTGCGCCCTCGTCGAGGCGCTTGGCGAGAAAGTCCGCATTGTCGAGGGGCGGCGCGACAACATCAAAATAACTTTCCCCGAGGACTTGGCTTTGGCCGAGGCGATTCTATCATCGCGTAAAAGAACCGCCCGATAGGCACTATCCCTGCATAAACTCCGACATTTGCCCGCAAATATCTTCCAGATATCGCTTGTCGATTTCGTCGAACGCCGCAAGTTCCGTCGAATCGACATCCAGCACCGCGACGAGAACGCCGCCGCTGTCAAACACCGGCACGACAATCTCGCTTCTCGACCGCGAATCGCATGCGATATGCCCGGGGAATTCGTGAACATCATCGGCAACGACTGTCGTCCGCGTCGTGGCGCAATGTCCGCAAACGCCCTTGTCGAAAGCAATTTCGAGGCAGGCAGGCGTCCCCTGATACGGGCCAATCGACAGAATATCCGGCGAGACCGTGCGATAGAAACCCGTCCAGTAATAATGCGGCATGGCATCGTGTAGAACGCTCGCGACCGTCGCCATCACGGCGACCGAGTCCCGGCAATGCGGTAGAAGCCCCGCAATTTGCCGGACAGCGCGCTCATAGCCTTCGATTTTCTGCGAATCTGTCATGTCAACCTCATCATCATCATGTTTCATAAAAATAAAAAAATTACTCGCAAATACAAATTCTTTCAACAAAATAAACAAAATTCCCTTATTGCCAAAAAGGGCTTTACAAAAGCCAAATAGGCCTGTATCTTACAGCGATATGAAAAAAGCAATCATCATCATTCTCGATGGCGTGGGCATCGCCGAGGCGCCCGATGCCCACGAATACAACGACCTCGGGAGCGCGACTCTTCCGCATACCGCCGCGGCTGTTGGCGGGCTGGAGCTTCCGAACATGGGCAGGCTCGGCCTCGGCAATCTCGCCGACATCCCCGGAACACCGCCCACAGAAATCGTCGAGGGCGCGTTCGCTCGCATGTTCCCCAAATCCAAGGGCAAAGACTCTACCACCGGCCATTGGGAGCTTGCAGGCCTCGTCACGCATAGGCCGTTCCCCGTTTTCCCCTATGGTTTTCCGCCGGAAATAATCTCCACATTCGAGGCGAAAATCGGGCGCGGGACGCTTGGCAATGTCGTCGCGAGTGGCACAGAAATAATCGAAAAACTCGGCGCCGAGCATCTCGCCACCGGGAAACCCATCGTCTATACCAGCGCGGACTCGGTGTTCCAAATCGCCGCGCACGAGGACATCGTGCCCGTCGGGCTTCTTTATGACTGGTGTCGGTTTGCGCGAAAAATCCTCTCCGGCGATTTCGCCGTGAGCAGAGTTATCGCGAGACCGTTCGTCGGGAGCGAAGGCAACTTCCTCCGCACGCCCAAACGACGCGATTTCTCGCTCGAACCTAACGGCCCGACGCTTCTCACGCTTGTTGAACGCGCCGGCCTGCCCGTCGTGGGTGTCGGCAAAATCATGGACCTCTTCGCGGGCGTCGGCGTGACGGAGCCGGTGTTCACGCACTCGAACTCCGAAGGCATCGCCGAGACTAAACAACTTATCGCCGAATTCGACCGCGGCCTGATTTTCACTAACCTCGTCGATTTCGACATGCTCTGGGGGCATCGCAACGACCCGCGAGGCCTCGCGCAGGGCCTCCGCGAGTTCGACGATGCGCTTCCCTCCATTATGGCCGCGATGGGCGATGACGACCTCCTTTTCATCACCGCCGACCACGGCAACGACCCCACGACCCCAAGCACCGACCACAGCCGGGAGCTTGTTCCGCTTCTCGCTTGGGGCAGGCGGATTATTTCCGGAAGAATCCCCGATCGCGCCTCTTTCGCCGACCTCGGCCAGACCATTGCCGAGTTCCTCGGCACCGGCCCTACCCGCGATGGCGAGAGTTTCTTCAGCGAAATTCTCGCCTGACAGAACATCCTTGACTAAAGCCTCATTCGCGTTATATTTGTAATGAAATAACAAGGAGGAAGTTTTGCGGCGATTATGTTTAATCTCGATATTGCTCGCGGGCGCTCTTTTCGCATGGGAGTTCGTTCCCGCAGATGGCTTCTGGCTTTCGGCGAAATGGCTCCCCGAGGGCGAAATTCTGCTCACTGGCACAAATTATCGCGGGCTGTTCATCCACCGCGAGGGCGAACAGCTCGACACGATTTCCCTCGACTGGAAAGCAGGATACCGCTCTGCACTCTCAGATGACGGCCTCGTGGCCTTCACCGGATACGAGGAATTCGACCTCCCCGGTTGCGTCCGCGTGTTCGACACCCGCACCGGCGGCACATGGGATCTTCATTGCGGGCGGAACATCGGCCCACCGAGCTTCTCGACTACCGGCGATATTGTCTTCTCGAATTCCGATGAGATTTTCATCTATGCCCCCGATGGCCGACAGCTAATCCGCCACACCGGCGGCGCGTATATCGTCCTTCCGGTCGAGGATGGCGGTTTCTTCTTCTGCGACAGAGGCGGAATCGCATATCATTACACCCCGATGGACGATTCCCCCGTTGCTCTGAAACTTCCCGGCGAGATTAGGTTCACTTTCGCGCCGGAAGTCTCCCGCGACGGGCGACATGTCGTCTTCGAGGACATCGGCGGGTCGGTCTTCATGTTCAATCCCTATGAACATGAGATTATCGACCTTGGCAAGGGCGACAGACCGGTATTCGTCGAGGAGCCGTTCGGCGTCATTATGCTTCAGCTCGAGGACGACGGCGAGGAAATCACCGAGGGACGGATAGTATTCGTCCGCATCGAGAACGGTGAAGTGGTTTCCGTGATGAGCATCCTCGAAAATCTCTGGGGGCACATCATCACCAACATCGATTACAGCCCGCTATACGGCCTTTTGATGACCACTCTCGACGGGCGAATCATTGCAGTGCGCGACCTCGGGGAGGTGTTCAAATGAGGGCGATATTTGTTATATTGCTTGTCGCATTTTCGATTTCTGCAGTGAATGTCATCCTCGACCCCGGCCACGGCGGCACCGACCCCGGCGCGACGGGGCCGTCATACACGGAAAAGCAGGCTGTCCTCGATGTGGCCTTCTTTGCAAAGTCTTACCTCGAATCAGCCGGTGTGACTGTGGGCATGACTCGTAGCACGGACATCACTCTCTCCCTCGCAGACCGAACCACAATAGCCAACTCCGGCGGATGGGACAGATTCATGTCGATTCACGAAAACGCATTCAACACTGCGGTTCAAGGGACGGAGACGTTTTGCCATCCCAGCGGAAGTTCGAACAGTTTCGACCTTCGCAACAAGGTTCAACCGGAGCTAATCTGGGCGCACGGATATAACGATAGGGGAACGAAAACGGCGGATTTTTATGTCTTGCGAAATACCACCATGCCCGCGATTCTCGGCGAGGGGACTTTCATCGACTACACCGCCGAATGGGACGAGTCTTGGCGATACCTGACGAACTGGAACGACCACTCCGGCAGACAGGGCTTTGCCTATGCCAAGGGATTTTGTATTCATGCCGGAATCACACCGCCGACATACGGCGAACCCCCGCCCGTCTCCGACTCGATTATTGTGGACGACGCCGACCCGGAGTTCACTATCGGCGGCGCATGGAGCATCGGAAGCTACGCCGGTGGATGGGAAGGAGGCTATCATTGGTGCAGTCCCACCGGCGAGAAGTGGGCGCGATGGACGCCGAACCTTCCCGAGGCGGGGGAATACTCTGTCTATATGTGGTGGCTGGCCGGCGCGAACCGTTGCGACAGCGTGTTTATCCGCATATTCGGCGTCAACAACGATAGCATGTTCGTCTCGCAGAAGGGAACTGGCAGTGAGTGGCATTATTTGGGCAACTACGATTTTCACGCGGGGACTTCGGGCTATGTCAGCCTCGGCGACCGGACGGCGGTCAACGGCACGGCGGTCATCGCCGATGCCGTGCTGTGGATACACAACGGCCCGCTCGATGTCGCGGAAAACGCCCCACGCCCGCAAGCATTCAACATCTCCGCCTATCCGAACCCATTCAACGGGAATTGCAGATTGCAGATTGATGATTTAGGATTGGGGATAGAGGCGATTGAGATTTACGATGTGTCGGCGCGGAGGGTGGCGTGCCTCGGTTCTTCGACAGGCTCAGGACATCGCTCCGCTCAACAACCGGACGGCACCGTAGGGGAAGGCCCCCGTGCCTTCCCGCTCGATGGCATTTCGGAAAACGGGAGCGCACAGGGGCGCTCCCCTACGACCTGCGAATTCCTCTGGACACCAAACGACGACCTCCCCTCCGGCGTGTATCTCGTCCGCGCGACGGCGGGCGGCAACAAGGGATTACAACCCCTTGTCCAAACGAAGCGGGTGGTGTATTTGAAGTAGGCTAACAATCCCCGTAGGGAGCATCTGTGTATGCTCCCTTTCGTGGCATTATCGAAACACCGAGAGACGGGAGGGCACATAGGCCCTCCCCTATTCATAGGCAAACATTATGGAAATCTTCGAAATCGAGGGCGATTATATCGAGCTGTTCAAACTTCTCAAGGCCGAGGGGCTTTGCGAGTCCGGCGCGGATGCCAAGGCTGTTATCGAGGCCGGCGATGTCCGCGTCGATGGCGAGGTCGAGACGCGAAAGCGAAGGAAGCTCTTCCCCGGCTCGGTTGTCGGCTTCGCGGGCGTATCGATAAAAATCGAAAAAAGCGTCGAATAATTCTCAACCTGCCGTTAATAGCATTTCGAGAGAAATAAAATCAACCTTTTAGAAAGGAATGGAAATGGAACTCGGAACTAACATGCTATCGGGCGGCGCTTTCGCGGGGATGAGCTTGCTCATTCTCATCATCGTTGCGGTGGAATTGGTGCTGAAGGGCATTGCGCTTTGGAAAGCGGCGCGCCTCGACCAGACGGCTTGGTTCGTTATCCTGCTCATCGTGAACACGGCCGGCATCCTGCCTCTGATATATATTTTCGCCGTGGCGAAACCGCGCGAGAAAAACCTCCCCTCCCGCGCGGGAATTTCGGCTTGATGTTTGTTTCGCCCGTGTTATCCCTTTGCCCCCTCGAAAGAAGGGGGCTTTTTTTATTATTTTACTTAGGGCGAGAATAATCGTCGAAAAAACTGAGAGCTATTGCGACTGTTAGAATATCCAATTATACTGCGCGGAAATGGGGCGTTCGACAAAATTTCTCAAAAAAAAACTCCAGTTTTCATTCCCGATGTCAAATTAGGCTTGACTTTTATTGCTGTTAAATTTAACTTCATCTATTAAAGTTCGATTAACGGCGACTTTTTGTGTGGGGCAAGTTCGTCCAAGGGGAGTCGGCGTTAGGATATTCATAAGCCAAAGGAGCTGATATGACAGTAAAGGGGAAGTTTTTTCTATTCTCCGTTCTCATGCTCTTCATCTTCTCGCTGACAGCGATAGGGACACCGCCGGTGCCCGTTTTGGTCTCGCCCGTGGAGGGCACGCTGACTACCTGCGAGGACGAGGAGGTTCACATCGACCTGTCGAGCGGAGAGGACATGGACATCTCTACCATCGTCTTCCGCGTGGATGGCGACAGCTGGACACTCGACAATGAGGAACTCGAGCTGGCGGACGAAATTCTTTATTTTCGTCCGAGTGGATATTACACATACACCACCGGCACGGTGAACATCTGCCTCGACCCTATCGCCGATATTCATGGCGCATGGTCGGATGAAATTTGTTGGAACTTCGATGTCGATCTCGATCCTCCGGTTATGTCCAATGAATCCCCAACCGGAATGGTGACGGCGTTCAGCTTCCCGATTTCCATGGACATCACGGACAACATGCTCCCTCTCGACCTTGCGTCGATAAGCGTGGAAATCATCGCGGGCGGCGTGACAACGACGGTCACCAACGCCGATGATTTCGCACGTTGGGAAGCTCCGACATTCAGTTTCTCTTCGGCGGACTGCGGCGCGCCTTTCGCAGACGGCCAAACGGTGACAGTCCGTCTCATGGTTCGCGATCTCCCGCCGGCAACATCCGACTGCGCTGGCAATCTTCTCGACACGAGTTGGACATTCACGCTCTCGGAGACGCCATGCGACCGCTATCCCAATCCGATTACTCCGGGAATCCGCGACCGCGTCAACGATGATGTCATCTTCCAGTTTCCGAATATGCGCAAAACGGGCGCAGACATCGAGATTTATATCTATGATCTCAAGGGTAACGAGGTCGCGCTTATCGATAAGCGGTCGGTGGTTGGCGACTGGCGCTGGGATGGGACGGACACCAACGGAGACCAACTCGGCCAAGGGACATACATTTATTTGATTCGAGTCGATGGCGAGACGATGTGCAACGGAACAATCACAATCGCCCGATAGGAGGAGCAATGAGAGTTAAGGTATTTCTTATTATAGCTATAGCCATTGCCCTCGCGGTTTCGCCCGTGTTCGCGCAAATCGACCAGCTCGGCGCGCGGCCTCTGGGTTCGGGCGGAGCATACACGGCAGTGGCCAATGATGCCAACGCCGCCGTTTGGAACCCCGCGGCTATGGAATCTTTCCGCAATCTCGCATTCACTGCGAGCTATGCGAGGCTCTATCTCGGCGTCGATGGCGACGGCCTCAACGAGGGATTCGCCGGCTTCGTCAATCACCTCGGCCTCTACGGCCAAGGCGGAAGCTATGGGCTGTCTTTCAGCCAGTATTTCGCCGATGTTTACAGCCAGATGCAGGTGACGCTGGGATACGGCAAGAGGCTCTACGGCACCGCCGACGGCAATCAACTCGCGCTCGGCGTGAACTTAAAGCTCATCCGTAGCGGGTTCAACGAGTCAAATTTTTATCGCTTCGTCGCGACGGACGAGGTTTTTGCCTCGGGATATAACAGCATGGCATACTCCGCCGACGCTGGGATTTTCTTCCGTCCGGCGGATTGGATTAGCATCGGCGCGGTGGCGAAAGACCTCCTCGAGCCGGATGTTTCCATCTCCGGCTCCGGCACCGATGCCGACAAGCTCCCGATGACGTTCCGCGGCGGGCTTGCACTGCACTTCGGAGGATTTACCCCGAGCTTTGATATCGAGTATTCCACTCGCGAAATCAACGGCGAGTCCGACATGAAGATTCACGCCGGACTCGAAAAATGGTTCGGCAGAAGCTTCGCCGTCCGCGGGGGGCTAAACCGCGACGAGGCGGCTTTAGGGCTGTCGTATATGAGATACAGCGAGCGGTTCGGCTGGGGAATCGACTACGCGGTGCTCTATCCCGTGCTCAATGAGATGGGCGCGGAACTTTTCACCACGCATCGCGTCGCGCTCAACCTCACCCTCGACCCGCCGCCCGAGCCAATCCGCGACTTAGAGGTCGTCGGCGGCATCGTGGAAGTGACGCCCGCGAGGAGCGTCATCGGCGAGGAGGTCGAGATTCGCGCGACTGTCGAAAACCGTGGCGAAATCGACGAGAACAACGTCCGCGTCTCGGTCTATTATCAAGATGTCCACGGCAATTGGAATTTGGCCGTGCCGGTTCAGAGATATAATTTCGAAGTCGCCGAACGCATCACACTTTCTTGGAAGTGGACGCCGCCGGCCAAGGGCAAATACACCATGTTCGTCAGTGTGGACGACCGTGGCGACCGTATTCCGGAGAGACACGCGAGAATCCCCGAAGTCGATGAGACCAACAACACCGGCATGGGCGAGTTCGAGGTGTTCCTCACGCCCGAGGGATTCATCCGCCCGCGTGACGAGAAGCTCCGCGTGAGTAAGCTCACGCTCTACCAAGAGGAAGAGCCGCTCATTCCGATAGTCTTCTACGAGAAAGAGGCGACGGCGATAGATTCGCGCTATGAGCCAATGCTTTCAGAGGTCGCTAATAGGCTTAAGGAAAATCCGGACGTGCTTGTCTATCTCCGCGGCTACTATGACGAGGAGTCGGAGCCGGGAGACAATCAGGAGGCGCTCGCACTTTCGAGGGCGCGCACTGTCGGCGATAGACTGCGCGGTCTCGGCGCACACGCCGGACAGGTCGTTGTGGTCGAGAGCGGATATTACATGGGTAAAACCCGCGCCGGCACCATCGAGGACCAATGGATTCCCCGCGACCGGACGCTCATGTCGCAGGAGAACCGCAGAGTCGAGCTTTCGGCTTGGTTCCCGCAAGGCATGGACTTCCTCATCGAAATTCCGATGACCGGCACCACGCTCGGCACCGATGGCAGGTCGAACATCGCCGGCCAGATGGGCGCGATAGAGAACCTCCTCGCCCGCAACCCCGAGGTGATGATTCTCGTCGAAAGTTCCTATGATGTCGATAATCAAGAAGAGGTCAACAACGCCTTCTTGAAGGCTATGGCGGTAGGACGCCATCTCCGCGATCAGGTCGGCGAGGGATTGGAAGAGAGAATCAAGATTCACGCTTCGTTCCAGCCCGAGGCCGACGCCGAGAAGGTGCTCGTCTTCCCGAACTCCGAGGGCGTCATTTGGCGGCCTAAAGTCGGCGACAGAGTGTTCACGGATTATCAGGTCGAGGGCGCAGAGGAAAACCTCGTCCAAATCGACGCCACAGTCGATGCCGGAGTCGATAGCTTCGGTGTGGTGATTGTCAACGAGAAGGGCGAGCTTGTCCGCACGCTGGCTTATGGCAAGGGCGATATACCCTCCGGCCTCGCTTGGGACTGGCGCGACAACAACGGCGAACTTCTCGATTTCGACAACAAGTATTTCGCCAAGCTCGACATTCGCGACAAGATGGGAGAGAACTTCCTGACATATTCCGACACGATGGAGATTCAGGTGACGCGGCAAGCGAGACGCATCGAGAGCCTCGTTATAGTCCTCTTCCAGTTCGCGCAGGATGTTCCCGAATCGAAGTTCCTCGAATCACGCGTCGAGTATGTTGCGCGGAGGTTCATCGAGAGGGCGGAGAGGCCTAACACGCGCGTGACGGCATTCGTCACCGGCCACACCGACTCGATTGGTCCCGAATATGCCAACATCGATCTATCGAGAAGGCGCGCAGTCCGCGAGCTGAACAACTTGAAGAATTACATGATCTATCTATTGAATCTGGATTCTCATGCACAGCTCGACAAATGGCTCGCCGACAGGAACGTCACGCTCACTTCGCGCGGATTCGGCGAGACTAAGCCCTATGAGATTCTCCGCTGGACGGGCGAAACAGTCGAGCGCGTTCAGCTCGGCGACAATGCCAATCCGGAGGGGCGGACGGTGAACCGCAGAGTCCTTCTCGAGTTGGAGAGTGAACGAGTAGTCGATTAGCATCGACAGAAAAAACAACAAACCCAAAAGGGCGGCTACTGCCGCCCTTTTTTTATTAAAAATTTTGCAATTCGAGATGTTTCGTATATATTTAATACGATAGGTGATAAACTATGCTTCTCGGAGGTGATAATGCGTAAATCCGTTTTCGTTTGTCTATTACTTGT
>OMKS01001685.1_pt1 | contig 19426 bp, 17 predicted proteins | sample 1674721 | NCBI WGS metagenome assembly OMKS01 (sample SAMN06264996, study PRJEB25208) | sediment metagenome | isolation source: hot spring sediment | place: USA: California | collected 2014-09-02
CGGTAACATCGGTTTTTGAGGCAACGAACCTCTTTTATCAACCCCTTCGGTAACATTTTATTTGAGGCAATTCGATGCCCGGCGGCGGCAGTCTTTACCTGGAAACAAAAAACGTTTTTATGGATGATAACCGTTTTAAACCATACATCAACACTAGTGGAAATTTCGTCAAAATATCGATAACCGATACCGGCGTGGGAATGGATGAGAAGACGAAAGAAAGAATCTTTGAACCATTCTTTTCCACGAAAGAAATGGGGCGCGGTTCGGGCTTGGGACTTGCGTCCGTTTACGGAATTATAAAAAACCATAACGGCTTCATCAATGTCTATTCCGAAAAAGGCCAAGGTACTACCTTTAACATTTATCTGCCTTCTTTTGCTCAAAAAGGCTCTCGCGACAAAAGTAAACGTTCCGAAAATGACAAAGAACTCGCCAAAGGAATGGAAACAATCCTATTGATAGACGATGAGCCTGTTATATTGAAGGTTGAAAGTGAAATTCTGCGAACACTTGGTTATACCGTGCTGACTGCCGAAAGCGGGAAAAAAGCAATAGAAATATACAGGCAATCTCAAAACACAATTGATTTGGTCATTCTGGACATGGTTATGCCGGAAACAGGCGGTTCAGAAGTTTTTGGCGAATTAATAAATATCAACTCGAATGTAAAAGTTTTATTATCCAGCGGCTACAGTTTAAACGGGGAAGCGGAAAAAATAATTAACCGTGGTTGTGTGGGATTTATTCAAAAGCCTTTTACAATACATGAAATCGCCAGCAAGCTTCGGAATATCATCGAAAAAAAAGATAAAGATTATCATTCATTACTTGATTAGTACATCTTAATAGGCCATTTTTATTTCATGTTTTATTGTACTTATTGACCTGTTGATAGTTTTATGTAAAATAACGACATGCACAGAAGAAACCTTCAGGGCAAGCTCCATTCCCTAGCAGAAATACTTTTTTCGATATCTAAAAAACGGGGTCTGCCCCTGCACTTGGAGGAAAAAGCCCTTTTAAAGAATTGGCCTAAAGCGGTTGGCCCGCAAATTGCCATACAAACGAAAGCCGAGGCATTAAAAAACGGAGTTTTATTCATCAAAACCGTTTCTCCCGTATGGGCACATCAACTTCATTTCATCAAAGAAGATATACGCAATAAATTCAATGATATATCAGGCGCAAAGATTGTAAGAGAAATACGTTTTTCCCTGGGGCATGAAACTGATGATTTTCAAAACAACCCTGATGACGTAATTTTTGAAAAAAACTTTTCCTTGAGCGAAAGAGACAATAAAATGATTACCGAATGCACTAAATCTTTCTCCGATCGTGAATTAGCTTCCATTTTCAAGCGCGTTATGCGCGGGGAAATCAGTCGTCGCCGCCAGATTCAAAGCAGGCAAGTTCACGAAAGATAATTTTCATCTCGTTCGTGTAAGTTTTGTCTTCATTATAAATGAAAAGAGGCGCTTCAATTTTCAATTCTTCCCGGGCTGACTTTCTTCCTTCAATCAGAACAAATGATGCGTCTGATAATCTTTCAGAAAATATTAGTTTCATCCTCTTTGGCTCTATTTTATTTTCACGAAACCGGCAGATAAGTTCTGCCATTCTTCCGGCTGGATAAATCGCAAAGACTTTTCCCGAATGCTTCAGCAAATACTTTGCCGCTTCCAGAAATACTTTTAACGACCCGGTTAGTTCATGCCTGGCAATGGCTTTCTCGTTATTGGGATTAATTCTCCCCGCGTCCAATTTCCGGTAAGGCGGATTAAAAATTACCGTATCGAAAGAATGTAATTTTAACAAATCAGGCACTTGTCTCGCGTCGGCGTTGATAATTTTAATTTTATCACCCATGGAATTAAGTCCGACATTTTTTTCGGAAAGCGCGGCAAGTTCTTTTTGAATTTCCAGACCGGTAAATTCGATATTTTGAAAACGTTTCGCCGCCAGCAGCAAAATAACTCCACTTCCTGATCCCAGCTCTATCGTTTTCGTTTTCTCTTTTAGAGAAATAAAATGGGCGAGCAAAAGTGAATCCAGGGAAAAACGGTATCCCTTTTTCTTTTGATAAAGGCGCAGGCTTTTGTCAAGAATGACGTCAAGAGTTTCTTCTTGTATCATTTTAAATATTTATTCAGTCAAGTTCATGAATAAATAAGCCACTGCGTAATTTCGGCTCGAACCATGTCGATTTTGGCGGCATCATTTCTCCCGCGTCCGCGACTCTCATTATCTGCTCAACCGAAACGGGATAAAGAGAAAAAGCAACGGCATAATTTCTATCCACCAATTTTTCCAATTCGGCCATGCCCCTTATTCCGCCGATAAATTTAATACGTTCATCCGTGCGCGGGTCAATTATACCAAGTACCGATCCCAGAATATTTGACTGCAGAATTGACGCATCGAGGCTTTCCACGGGATTGTTCTTATCGAAAATATCTTCCTTCGCGGTCAATTTATACCATTTTCCCGCTAAATACATGCCGAAATCATGTATTCGTTGAGGTTTTTTTTCTGTATAGTTTTCCGATATTATGAATTTATTTTTAACTTTTTCCAGGAATTTGTCTTTCGTCAATCCTTTCAAATCCCTTACAACACGGTTATAGTCCATCACGTTCAACTGATCATGAGGAAAAAGCACTGACATTATCATATTGTATTCCCTGATTTCGGCCATTGAATTCCCGTCTTTTATTCTCCTTATTCGCGCGACTTCCGCCGCCGCCGCGGCGCGATGATGCCCGTCCGCAATATAAAGATCATCAATACTTAAAAACTCTTGTTCTATCTTTTTTATCTGTTCGGCATCGTCAACAGCCCACACAGTGTGTGCCACACCATCATCAGCAATGAAATCATAGACGGGACGGCTTGTGGTGACGTTTTGAACAATTTCGTTTATCGATTTTTTGAAGTGGTACGTTATAAATACAGGACCGGTCTGCGCGTTTACGTAATCTATGTGGCGGATGCGGTCTTCCTCCTTGTTTTTTCTGGTGTATTCATGCTTTTTTATCTTTCCCGATTCATATTCATCAGCGCTGACCAACGCGACTATTCCAGTCTGAACGTGAGTTGGCGATTTCTGAGAGTAAATATAAAAAAGAGGCTCTTCATCCTGCTGAAATATTCCTTCTTTTCTCATTTTATAAAAATTTTGTTTTGCCGTTTCATAAATGACAGGATCGCCTTCTTTTATTATGTCCGGCACATCAATTTCCGATTTTTCCACATGCAAAAAGCTGAAAGGATTTCCCGTGACTTTTTTTCGCGCTTCTTCTTTGGACATAACATCATAAGGCAATGATGCGACTTGCGATACATATTTATTACAGGGTCGGATAGCTCTGAACGGAAGTATAACTGCCATAAAAATATTCTCTTGCGCGTGTGATAACATACTGTCATAATCATCGCAACAGATAATATAGAACGCATGAGGAAATATTTAATGGACAACACTCAGGTATTTATTCATGGCTTGGAAAGCACTTCTAAGGGCACTAAGGGCCGCTACTTCCGCGAGCATTTTCCCGACATGATTATTGAGGATTTTTCCGGCGATTTTTACAAACGGATGAACAAACTAACTGATATTCTGAAAGAAAAAAACAACCTTGTCATCGTGGGCTCCAGTTTCGGCGGAGCTATGGCCGTCCAGTACGCGATAAATAATAAATCAAAGGTCAAAAAATTAATTTTACTTGCTCCGGCGATACACTTGCCCGAAATTCTGATTAAATCGGATATCCGGCTTGATTTGCCGGTGATTATATATCACGGAACAAATGACATCGTCGTCAATCCTCGATTGGTAAAGGAAATCTCTTCAAAAATATTCCCGAACATGGAGCACCATCTTGTCGAAGATGACCATCCGCTGACCCAAACCTTCCCTATTTTAGATTGGCATAATCTTTTGAAAGCGGGATAGTCACAAAATATTTTTAAAAAGCGCCAATTATTGCCTTGACAATATTGCCTGCATAACTTAACATTCCGCCAACTTTTTTGCTTCTGCGATATGTCTATGTATTCGAAAAAAATAGTAATTCGCTACAAACCTGATATTGTACAAGAGCCGGTAATCTATCAGCTTGTAAAAAAATACGACCTCGTTTTCAATATTCTCAAAGCCAGAATTTTCCCTCGCCGCGAGGGTGTCATAGTATTGGAATTAAGCGGCACAAAGGATAATTTTGACAAGGGGATACTCTTTTTAAAGGAAATGGGGCTTAAGGTTGAACCCCTTTCCAAAAGCGTAAATCAAAATCCTGACAAATGTGTCCACTGTGGCGCCTGTACCGCTTTTTGTTCTACGGGCGCTTTGTCTTTTGAAATTCAAACCAATAAAGTTATTTTCGACCCGGAAAAATGTAATGGTTGCGAGCTTTGCGTATTCTCCTGCCCGGTGCGGGCAATGGAAATCAGTTTACTTTAGAGTTTGTTATATAATTCTTATGACTTTTACCCGGGCAATGAAAGAATGAAATTACATCAATGAATATAGAAAAAAAGGGATTCGACAACGAAAAGTACATCAAAGAACAGGCCGAAGAAATCCTGAAAAGGGTAAAAAAATTCAATAACAAACTTTATCTGGAATTCGGCGGCAAACTTCTATTTGATTATCACGCCGCGCGCGTTTTGCCCGGTTATGACCCTAATGTTAAAATGAGACTAATCAAGGAGCTTAAAGACAAAGCCGACATTTTACTTTGTATTTACGCGGGCGATATAGAAAGAAAGAAAATCAGAGCTGATTTCGGAATTACTTATGACACTGATGCGATGAAGCTTATTGATGACTTGCGCGGCTGGAATATCAACGTTATGGGTGTGGTCATTACCCGCTTTGAAAATCAGCCATCGGCTGTTTTATTCAAGAACAAACTCGAGCGCCGGAATATCCGCGTTTTTACGCATTCTTACACAAAAGGTTATCCGACAGACGTGGATATGATAGTCAGCGACAGCGGATATGGTGCGAATGAATACATAAAATCGGAGAAACCTCTTATCCTTGTGACAGGACCAGGACCGGGCAGCGGAAAACTGGCTACTTGCCTGTCGCAATTGTATCACGACTATAAAAACGGCATAAAATCCGGTTACGCGAAATTCGAAACATTTCCGATATGGAATTTGCCGCTTAAGCATCCCGTAAACGTCGCGTATGAAGCTGCTACCGCCGATATCAGAGATTTTAACCAGATAGACCCTTTTCATCTGGAAGCATATGGAGAGGCATGCGTGAATTACAACAGGGATATCGAAATATTTCCTGTACTTCAAAGAATTTTGGGGAAAATTGTCGGCAATTCTTCATTTTACAAGTCGCCCACCGAGATGGGTGTCAATCGGGCGGGTTTTTCTATTATCAATGATGATATCACAAAAGATGCCGCCCAGCAGGAGATAATCCGCAGGTATTTTCGCTATCGCTGTGAATACGCCATGGGATTTACAGATTGGGAAACAGTTCAGAGAGTTGAATTATTCATGAATGATTTCAATCTGAAACCTGAAAAAAGAATTGTTGTAAACCCGGCACGCGAGGCAGCTAAAGAAGCCATGGTGCAAAACAGAGGAAGCGAAGGAATATTTTGCGGCGCGGCAATTGAACTTCACGATGGAACTATTATTACGGGAAGCAACTCTCCGTTGATGCACGCCGCTTCCAGCGTAATCATTCACGCGCTTAAACACCTTGCCGACATACCGGAAAAAATAAAATTGCTGTCACAAAACATTACCGATTCTATTGGAAAACTTAAAACTGAAATTCTCGGGGAAACAAACGTCAGTCTTGACGTGGAAGAAGCTTTGATTGCCTTGAGCATAAGCGCCACGACAAATCCCGCCGCGGAGCTGGCACTGGAAAAGCTCAAGGAATTAAAAGATTGTGAAGTTCACATGACACACATTCCCACGCCGGGTGATGAAGCAGGTTTCAGGCGCATGGGGGTTAATTTGACTACGGATCCCAATTTTTCCACTAATAACCTGTTTATAACTTGACACCGCGGCTTACTTGTCCGCTTATTTCCCTGCTTGTTCTTTGGAATCGTCGAGCATCCTGTTTATTTCACCGGGAACTTTCTTGCCTTTTTTGAAGATATCCTTCAAATCGGTGTACATGTTCTTGCTTTTTTCTGAAATATCGCTCATGCCTGCTGAAAGAGTATCTACTGTTTTCCTGATATTTTCAGGATCTTTTATGAAGAAAAACCCGCCTACGGCAAATACCACCAGCAGAATAACCAAAATTACTTGTATTAATTTTTTGAAGACAAAATAGAGTAATATTATGAGTATGAAAGCAATAACCATAATAAGCACGGCAGGGTGCTCGCTGATAAACCCTGAGACAGCATTCATTTTTTATCTCCTCCCTTTTTTTAGGTGAATTTAAACTATTTTGAATACGAAATCCATAGATTTATTTGAACTTGACAAAAGAAATGCCGGCAATTAGATTTGTGAACAATATCCGTTGATTTCTGACGTTTTTCCTTTTTTCTGATTTATTATATTAATCTGGGAGCAAGTGTAATTTGCAAAGTGAACAAAAAATAAAAGTGGCCTTGGCGACATTAGGATGTAAAGTTAATTATTGCGAATCGGCGGCACTGGATGAGGATTTTCGCAATAATAATTTCCTGTCAGTTCCTTTTAACTCCTTTGCTGATGTTTACATTATCAACACCTGCACTGTGACCGCCTATTCCGATTACCAGTCCCGCCAATTGATACGACGCGCAAAAAAAATCAACCGCATGGCAAAAATTATCGTTACCGGATGTTACGCGCAAATAGCTCCCGGGGATATTTCCAGGATTGAAGGTGTTAATCTTATTGTCGGCAACAGCCAAAAAATAATTATCCCGCAATACATTAACAATATACAAAATAATTCTGTGACCGTTATGGTTGACGACATTTTCGCGCAAAAGGAATTTTGTTACATGCCTGTTTCAAGATTTACAGAACGCACCCGCGCCTTTTTAAAAATACAAGATGGCTGTAATTCTTTGTGCAGCTACTGCATCATACCTTTTGCACGTGGAAGGAGCCGTAGTATGTCCCTTGATAAAGTTATATCTGCGGTTACACAATTTATACAACAGCATTATCTCGAAATAGTGCTTACCGGTATTCATCTGGGATACTACGGGCAGGATCTATCTTTCCAATCCAATCTGACTTATTTACTCAAACGCCTGATTGATATAAACGGCAATGCCAGATTCCGGTTGAGCTCTATTGAACCTCGTGAAATAACTGATGAACTGATCAATATTATTTCCGAAGAAAAATCTTTCTGCCGGCATCTTCATATTCCCCTTCAAAGCGGAGACGACAATATTCTCGCCTCAATGAACCGTGATTATGATTCTCACTTCTACAGGCAGTTGATCGAAAAAATCATGGATAAGATTGAAGACATAGCTATCGGTGTTGATGTTATGGTCGGCTTTCCGGGCGAAGGAACAGCCCAATTCAATAATACTTTTAAATTGCTCAGTGATTTGCCTGTCGCCTATCTTCATGTATTTCCTTATTCCGAAAGACCGCACACCGCGGCGCAGAAAATCTATCCCAAAGTACCCGATAAAACCAAGAAAGAACGAGCGGCTACACTCAGAAATCTGAGCTTGCTAAAAAGAGAGAAATTCGCTTCCCGCTTTTTGGGAAAAAAACTCAAGGTATTGGTGGAACAATCAAAAGATAAAAAAACAGGTTTCTTTAAAGGTTTTTCTGACAATTATCTGCCGTTTTTGATACAGTCAAAAAATAACTCTATCGCCAACACGATAGTTGAAGTTCACGCGGAAAAATTCGCGGACGGAAAGTTTTACGGAAAGATATCCAATGGATAAAGAAAGAATCAACTTATTAAAAAAGCTGGAAAAGACGCTTCAGTACCGCTTTGAAGATAAATCTCTTTTGTCAACCGCCCTGACTCATCGTTCCTTCATTAACGAGAACGCCTCATATTCCTTTTCGGATAATGAACGGCTGGAGTTCCTTGGTGACGCAGTATTGGGTCTTTGTGTAAGCGATATTCTCGTAAAAAAATTTTCTGATTTAGCTGAAGGCCAGCTGTCCAAGCTTCGTTCCCACCTGGTAAATGAAAGCTTTTTGGCCGGGCTGGCAATTGATTTTAATATTGGCGATTATCTTTTACTTGGCCATGGAGAAGAACGCTCCGGAGGAAGGGGAAAGATATCTCTTTTAGCCAACTGCATGGAAGCTGTTATCGGCGCGATATACATGGATTCCGATTTTAAAAAAGCTCATTCTTTCGTAAAAAGAATTATCAGTCCTTCCTTGCACAGCAAGTCTTCTCTACTTCAATACATGGATTACAAGACTGCCCTGCAGGAATATTGTCAGGACAAATACAAAACAAAACCCGTTTATACTATCGTACGCACGCAAGGGCCGGAACATGCAATGACGTTTGAAGCGCGGGTAAACATTCCCGGCTTTGCAGTTCATAAAGGACAGGGCAAAAGCAAGAAGGAAGCGGAAAAAAACGCGGCGCAAAATGCATGGATAATTTTGCACAATGAAACAAGATGAATATAAAATAAAAGAAACCAGACCTTTCATCATACCCGTTTTCATCATGAACCGCGGTTGTCCGCAGAGCTGTGTTTTCTGCAATCAGGGTATTTCCGCCGGGTCTTACCCGGCAGATATTACTAGAGAATATTTTGATTTTCATATTCGTAATCACTTAAATTCCCGCAAAAACCAATCATCGGACGTGCAAATAGCTTTTTACGGGGGAAATTTTACCGGGCTTTGTTCTGACTATCAGAAAATGCTTCTCGAATGGGCTAATGCCTATATCGATAGTGGTTATGTAAGTTCTCTGAGAATTTCGACGCGTCCTGATTATATCTCAAGAAGCATTTTAAATACGCTCAAAGAATACAATGTTACAACCGTCGAATTAGGCGCGCAGTCTTTTGTAGATAAAGTTCTTTTTTGCGCTCAACGGGGTCATACCGCGTCACGCATAAATGAAGCCATGGAGCTTTTAAAGGAATTTTCTTTTCAGATTTCTTTGCATTTAATGGCCGGATTGCCCGAAGACTCAAAGGAAGGTTTTATTTATTCTTTGCATAAAACCATGAAAGCAAAACCGGACATGGTACGGGTAAATCCTGTAATTGTTTTCAAAAATACCGTTCTTGCTGATTTCTTTCGCCAAGGAAAATACACACCTCTTGGTATTAGCGAAGCAGTGGACCTATGCGCCTTGGCATACGAGATATTAAATCCCGCGGGTGTCCGTATTATCAGATTCGGCCTTCACCTGAGTGATGAAATGAAACAAGAGGGCGCTGTATTGGCCGGTCCGATTCACGAATCTTTTGGTTCACTCGTACTTTCCGCGATTTACCTGAAGCGGACTATCGCCTTGTTAGCCGATGTAAAACCAGTCACAGGTAAAATCCGTTTTTTATTATCTCCTCACGATATTTCTAATTTCACCGGTTTTCGCAAAAGCAATATTGAAACAATACATAAAGTATATCCGTCGGTTAATTTTGTTGTGGAATCATCTCTTTCTCAGCATAGGGGTAATATTTCCGTTTATTCCGGCAATTATGAGATAATATCCGCCAATTTGTCAGGTATCGCTTAAAATAATTATTACGGGAAATATCAATAATGATGTTCAAATCAGGATTTATAGGAATAATCGGCCGTCCGAACGTTGGGAAGTCCACTTTTTTTAACGCGATTATCGGTGATAAAATTTCCATTGTAGCCGACAAGCCGCAGACTACCAGGAATAAAATTACCGGTATCAAAAATTATGATGATGCCCAATTGATTTTTCTTGACACACCCGGTATGCACAGGCCGAAAACCCCTCTGAACCGCGCCATGGTACAGGCAGCGGTAGAAACAATCGCCGACGCCGATTTGCTCATTGTGCTGACCGAAGCGAATATTGACACGCACCCACATGATTTATTTCTTTTCGAATCACTTGAACGTGTCACTGCGCCCGTTTTTCTTGCTATCAACAAAATTGACCTGGTCGAAAGGCAAAAGCTTTTACCGATTATTGATAAATTCAGCAAGATCTACAATTTTAAGGAAATATTTCCCGTTTCTGCTCTAAAGAAGAAAGGTATAGATGAATTATTAGAGACGGTAAAAGATATCCTGCCACAGGGGCCACGTTACTTTCCTGCTGACATTCTTACCGATGCCACGGAGCGCTTTATTGCCGCCGAGTTTATTCGCGAAAGAATAACAATCTTAACCAAACAGGAAATCCCCTATTCCAGCGCTGTTACCGTGGATTTATTTAAAGAAAATGAAGAAAAGAATATCATTCACATCACCGCCACAATAAACGTGGAAAAAGAATCTCAAAAAGCGATAATGATTGGGAAAAAAGGTTCCATGCTAAAAACAATAGGAACACAGTCCAGATTACAAATGGAAAAACTTTTTGGAGCGAAGGTTTTTCTGGAACTTTTTGTGCGAGTTAGCAAAGACTGGACAAGTTCTGGCAGAATGTTGCGGGAGATGGGAATAAAAAAATCTCCATCTTGATTTTATTAACCGGTAATTATTATAACTTTTTAGCCATAATATTCGGGATTTACAAATGCAGTCAAAACCTTTTGTAGCCATAATCGGCAGGCCTAATGTGGGCAAGTCAACTCTTTTTAACCGTATTGCGGGAAAGAAAAAAGCTATCATCATTGATGAACCTGGCGCGACAAGAGACCGGAATTACACGGACTGTGTCTGGCATGGCAAGCCTTTCGTTCTTATTGATACCGGTGGTTTCGAGCCATCTTCAGAAGAAATGATCTTTATTCAAATGCGTGAACAAACCAATCTGGCAATTGAAGAAGCCGATATCATAATTTTTTTGTTAGACGCCAGAGACGGACTTACTCCATCGGACATAGAAATATCGCGGCAACTTCGAGGCAAGGGCAAAAAAGTATTTTTTGTAGCTAATAAAGTGGATGGCGACCGGCATGAAGAATTGCTCAATGACTTTTACCGGATCGGCATTGACGATATTTATTCTATTTCCGCACTACACGGCCGGGGAGTTGCGGAGCTCATGAATTCTGTAACAAAGGAGTTTAAGGAAGGCGAAGAAGATACTTCAGCCAGTGACGACCGGATAAATATCGCGATTGCCGGCAAACCTAATGTGGGAAAGTCATCTTTAGTTAACCTTATTTGCGGGAAGGAAAGAACCATTGCCAACCCCGCTCCGGGCACTACACGCGACGCCATTGATATGCAAATAAAGGTGCACGGCAAGAATTACCTGCTTATCGACACGGCGGGTATTCGCAGAAAAAATAAAATCAGCATGACCTTGGAAAAATATAGCGTTGTACAGGCATTGAAATCCGTTAATCGGTGTGATGTTGCTCTCATACTTATCGATGCCGAAGAAGGAATAACCGAACAGGACGCGAAAATAGCCGGTCTTGCCCATGAACGCGGTAAAGCATCTATTATCGTAGTCAACAAATGGGATAAGATTGAAAAAGATAATTCCACCACCGGAAAATATATAACAGACATCAGGGATAAACTTAAATTTATGGATTACACACCCATTATGTTTATTTCCGCCCTAACCGGGCAAAGAGCGCCAAAAATTTTTGAACATATAAACATCATTTATGAACAGTATACAAAAAGAATAGACACGTCTGCGTTAAATGAGCTTCTAGAGAATTTTATTAAAAGAAATCCTGTGCCTCGTCATCATAACAAGGAAATGCGGATTTTTTACGCGACTCAGGTCGATATCAAACCTCCTTCCTTCGTTTTTTTTGTTTCCAATCCTGAAGGAATTCACTTTTCCTATGAACGCTATCTGACAAACCAAATACGCTCCTCGTTTGGTTTTGATTTTGTGCCGCTTAAGCTCATCTTCAGAAAAAAGCGTTGATTAGTATTTTTTACGATTCTTTACAGATAATAAATTGACAGTAACTTACATTTCTCTTATATTTTATTTAAACATTAATGACGGGAGATTTTATTGATACATTTCCGTAATATAAGTTTATCTTTTTTAGATAAAAAATTGTTTACCAATATGTCCTGGACGATACATCCGGGCAGCAAAACTGGTCTTGTTGGCGATAACGGCACGGGGAAAACGACTCTTTTCCGGTTGATATTGCAGCAGTTGCCTGTTGATGAAGGCTTCATCGATATTCCGGACAGAAATAAAAAAATGATAGGGTATCTCCCCCAGGATCTGGTGGAATTGGATAATATTACCCTGATAGATTTTCTTAAAAGAAAAAGCGGCATATCCAATCTGGAGGAGTCAATTTACAATCTTGAGCAGCAGATATCACGAACCAGTCTCAACACGGAAGCCTACAACAAGCTGGCAAAAGCTTATGCGCAAACCTCTGACATATATGCTTCACTAGACGGATATAACTTTGAAACTCGCGCTAAACAAATGCTTAAAGGATTCGGGTTTAGCATTGAAGATTTCAGAAGAAATTGCGCGGATTTTTCCGGCGGCTGGAAAATGCGCATTTTGTTGGCATCCATTTTATTAATGCGTCCGGATATAATGCTTTTAGATGAACCAACCAACCATCTCGATACGGAAAGCATGGAGTGGCTGGAAAATTATCTGAAGGATTATGAAGGAACTTTAATCGTCATATCTCATGACCGCTTCTTCCTCGATAAGATTGTGCAGCAAATTGCGGAAATATCTTCATGTCGTGTTTCAATTTACAAAGGTAATTATTCGTATTATCTGAAAGAAAAAGAAAGGCGGCTTGAAGCGCTGAAAAAAGAAATGGAGCTTCAAAAAGCCAAAATCAAAAAGACAGAGAGGTTTATTGAAAGGTTCCGCTACAAGGCAACAAAAGCCGCCCAGGTACAAAGCCGCGTAAAAATGCTCGATAAATTCCAGGAAATCAATCCTGAATCGAAATCAAAGACAATTTCCATGAAATTTCCGGAAAGTAAAAAAAGCGCCAAAGAAGTAGTTAAAGTTCTTGGCCTTAGCCATAATTATGGCAGTGTAAATGTTTTTTCCGGATTGAATTTTTCGCTTTTTCGTTCAGATAAAGTTGCTTTCGTCGGAGTTAACGGCTCGGGCAAGTCAACCTTAGCCCGCCTGCTGAGCCGTACTGAACAACCAGCATCCGGATTAGTTCAATATGGTGATGACGTAAATATGGCTTTCTTTTCTCAGGAAAGCGCGGACAATCTTAACTACAGAAACAATATTTGGGAAGAAGTTAATACTGTTCAGACAAAGGCAAACGATCAGGACAAACGAAACTTGCTCGGCGCTTTCCTTTTTTCGGGCGATGATATCTTCAAGCCCGTATCTATTCTTTCCGGCGGTGAAAAATCACGTCTTGCCCTTTTAAAAATAATGCTGCTCGACACAAACTTCCTTATTTTGGATGAACCTACAAATCATCTTGATTTAAAAACAAAGGAGATTTTTCAGGAGGCATTAATTAAATATCACGGAACCGTCGCCATAGTATCGCATGACCGTTATTTCCTTGATCATCTTATAAACAAAGTCTTCGAGCTCAGAGACGGACGCATTTTTGATTATCTCGGAAATTATTCATATTTTATTGAAAAAAGAAGCCAGGCAAACGCTGCCGCCGACTTTAATAAACCTTCAGAGTTACCGACTGATGAAAAGTCTTTCAGAAACAAAGAAAAGAAAAGGATGCAGGCAGAGGAAAGAAACAGGATTTACAAAATTAAAAGCAGTTGGAAAAAAGACATTTCATCTATGGAATCAAAGATAGAACATCTTGAAGAAATAAAAATGGAATATGAATCCTCTCTTTGCGACCCCGCGGTTTTAAAAGATTCGGCAAAGGTTAAGATTGCGCAAATTGAATTAAGTAAAATAGCTTCTCAGCTTGAAGATTTGTATAACGAATGGTCCAAAATCGACTCAAAACTCGAACAGATTAAAAACTCAAATAACCTTGATTAGACGATAATTAAGCCCCGTCAAGCATCGGCTTTTCCATATTCTGGAACCAGGTAGCCGGGTCAGTCAGAAATTCTTCTGTCTCCCGTAAAGACAGGAGATGGCTTCTTTCTATGGATGCGAGTAAATTAAAAAAGGCTTTTTCTTTCGGATCAGTGCTCTCTTTCTCCATCTTTGTGTACAGAGCCACTCCTCTAGCCTCAAAATCAATTGCTGTTCTGATTGCCTTCAAATCATCGTCGTTGCCGACAATGCGCGCTGATTTCTTCCCAGCCATTGATATTAATATATTATCCGTCAATGATTTTTTTACTTTCAGAGGAACGCTTGCCGGCCATTTTTTGTTTTGTTCCCACTTGCTATGCAATTTCTTCAATACATCGAAATGTTCTTTCTCTTCATCGGCAATTTGCTTGAACATATTTTTCCCTGCCAGATTCTTTGTCCTTCGGGCGTTGGCCAGGTAAAAATCCCTTTCTCTTTGCTCGTTTTCCAGGGCGAATTCCAATGCATTCATCCTTTTATCCATCTAAGTTTCCTCCTTGCGCGAATGTTCAAGTAATCGTCTTTTCGTTTTCATTATAAAAGATATTGTTCATCAGGGCAACACGTTTTTATTTTGATTATTATTCACGCTCATACTATCAATACTTAATTGACAGTGACACTAATCGCTCACATCACACATGTACTCCGCGACGTTATTGCATAAATCGGAAATGCGCTCCAAATGCAGCAGCATTTCCACAAAAATAGGGCCTGCTTCAGGGTCGCAAAGACGTTTATGAAACCTTTCAAGGTGGTTATCTCTTGCTTCTTTAACCTTAGTATCAACTTCTTCTTCCCTGACGATAACGTCCATATTCTTTTTATCATCGGCCTTTTGTACAATAGATACCGTATCATCAAAATTATCGCTAACCAGTTGAATTATTTCTTTTAATTCATTTTCTCCGCATTCACTGAATTTTATTTTCTTTTCGGCTTTTTGTGCGTCTAATTTGGCTATGCTCAGCACATGGCTTCCAATGCTTTCAATATCGTTGGCCATAGCAGTATACGCGAATATTTTTTTCGAAAGTTGCTCAGACAAATTCTGTGAGGATACTTTCCAGAGATATTGCACTATATGAGCACGAATATCGTTAACGACCATTTCTATATAAGAAAGGTCTTTTTCCCTTCCCTCCTGATAGCTTTCGATCATCCTGATACTGTTTAAATATATTTTCTGCACCAGGTTGAATTGCCGCTGCAATTCTTTATGCACGTTTTCCAGCGCTTTTTGCGGATTATACATGTCATGTTCGTTCAGGTATTCAGGCCAGACAGAGAGTATTTCATCATCCCCCGGCAGTAATTTATTAATCATAGCGGCAAAAGGCGCAAGCAAAAAAATAAAAATGAAAACAATCACCAGATTAAGCATAAAATGCGCGAGGGCAATCTGCTGGGCTACACTTGAAGACATGGTTTGCAAGAACTGAACAAACGGTGTCAAAAAAATGAAACATAAGCCTATACCGACGCATTTGAAGATAAGATGAGATATGGCTGTTCTTTTTCCACTTTTTGTTGCCACAGTTCCGGCCAGCAGAGCGGTAACGCTGGTGCCGATATTCGCGCCCATAATCACCGGTACGGCGTTGTGCAGTGAAACCAGATCCTGTTGAGCCAATAAAACCATGATGCTTATGGGGATCGCTGACGCCTGCACTATACCGGTAACTGCAATACCTATTCCCATTCCCAGCAGAGGATTTTGCGTTTTAGTAAATATTTCGATAAAAGCATGAGATTCTTTCAGCGGTTCAACTGATTTACTGACAAGCTCCAGTCCAAAAAATATCAGACCAAAATAAAATATTATTTCTCCGGCAATCTTTGATTTCCCTTTCCCGACCAACCATAATAATCCCCCCAGCGTAATAATCAGGGGCGATATTTCCGTAAAGCGCCAAATGACAAATTGGACAGTTAAAGTTGTGCCGATATCAGTCCCAAGAATAATTGCCAATGAATTGGAAAAACTTATAAGCCCCGCGCTTACCAGGCCGATTGTTAGCGCCGTGGAAGCCGAAGAGCTTTGAAACATTATCGTCGTAAGTACTCCTGTAAAAAATCCATATAGAGGTTTTTCAACGATATACTTTACATATTGTCTTATGCGGACATTGATTAAATTCTGCACGGACGATGAAAGACGCAGAATACCGATGAGAAATAGAATTATTCCGCTAACCGCGATGATGAATTCCTGCATTTACTGTCGCAATCCGCCTTCTGATGTATTTAAGGTTAATATAACCTCTGTTATTTCTAATATAGATTTAACGAGACCATGCAATTTAAATCATCTTGTGAGTAAGGGATATTTCCGCGCCGTCTTTTCTTTTTCAACATCCTGATAAATAATTTTCGAATACAATTAATTTTAAGACCGCAGCATTCCTGATATTATTTTTTTTGTTAAGCTGCCGTCTCTAAATTACTTCATTTACACATCGTTATTTATTTTAGCTTCATGTTAAAGGTAGATACTTTTCCGGTGTCTCTCGCCTTGATTTGCAGACGCAGTACTTTCGCTGATTTTGCTTCTCCCGGGTATAAGATATATCCGTATGCCAGCTCGTTGGGTTTTACCGCCCGGTATTGCAATGACCGGTGCTGTAAATCCTTTTTTATTTTTTTCTGGACATCCGCATAATGTTCACCCATTCCATGTGCTCCTCCGGTAACCGCTCCCGCGGCCGCTCCTACTGCCGCGCCTTTTCCCATGGCTTCCCCGACATTAGTACCTGTGACAATTCCTATTGCCGCTCCTACTACCGCTCCTGCGGCGCCCAGCAACAATGCTCCCTTAGCGGCTTCGGGCATTACGCGTCCCAATTCAGTACTTTTCGATATGCGGTCATAGGCCAGCTCCTGGTCAAGTATCGGCCAAACATTACTGTCATCATCAATTAAAAAAGTCTGCTCGGCAACGATAATCAGGTTATGCTCGCTGCGGTTATCGAATACTACCTGGACAGGCAGGATTCCTCCGGCGCGTATATCAAAGCCAAAAGCCTCTTTGGCATCACGCGCATCCGTAAACGCCCGCGCCGCGATTATCGCCCCATCAACGTTCACCGCGTTGGGGCTGCTTTCGGGCATTTGAAAAGGAGCAACCTGCCTTTCGTAACTCGCACAACCGATATATATCAAAAGGCAGCTAAATACCGCCACAATCGCCATGTATTTAATTATTCTCGCCATTATCCCCTCCCCGTCCATAAGGGCTTATTATTTTATTATTTAATAATGACAAATTTAACACCAAACCACAAGCAATATAATGAGGATAAGAAACTAGATCAAGCGCAATACTTTAAATTAAATAATTACTTAAAATCTTTTTATAAAATATTTGTTGAAATGCAGATAGAATATTGTTATATTTCACGTAATTTTGAATATAGTACGCCATAAAAACAGTCAATCTTACCTAATAGTTTCTAACCCGGTATTTAGGGAGATAATGTTTTGAAGGACGACATACAGTCAGCGCTTTCTTATTGTTTTTTCCGGAATCCGGATATTTTGACTGCTGAAGGCACTCAACGCCCCTGGAATCAGAAAAAACTTGTCAACAAGTTAAACCATCTTAATTTCATCGATAGCTATGCGCATCTTATTTGCCGTCATAGAGAATCAAGCAGACTTATTTTAATAAAAGCGTATCCTCAGCCATGCGTGAAGGATGTGCTTTCCTGCCGTCTTGACCTCACTGAAAAAATGTCAGACTTTCAAAATCAATTTATTATAGAGGTTTTGATGATAGATGATGGCCTTATTGCCGCCATCGCGCAAACTGAATTAATCAGCATGGAAGAAGATTTATGCACAATAAAATTGCCTGACCAGGCGCGTTTAATTCAGACACGCAAAACGCGGCGATATTATTGCCGCGATATAATTTGTGAGTTATCTCAAAACGGCCTTCGCAGGAAGGGCGCGCTTGTCGATTTTACCCCTATGGCCATGTCTGTTATCGTTTCTGACCTTGAAGGCTTGAGCGGATTTGATTTGAAGCAAAATATCCATATCGATTTATCCAACGAACAAACCAATATTTTTTCCGGGCCCTGTATTTGTATCCGTAACGGCATGGACACGCCGGATGGCCGCGTTGTATTTTCCCCGACACAAACAAAGATGGAAAGATTTCCCAAAAGAAAAATGCGTAATCCGCGTCATCATATTACTCCATCATTTACTTTTCGTTTTAAACATCCCCTATTTCACAAATATGTCGAAAGAGATATTCAAGAAATATCTACCGCTGGTTTCTCTGTTAGAGATAACACCGAAGAAGAATCTCTATTGCCCGGAATGATCATATCGAAACTAACAATTATTTACTCAGGTATTTTAAAAATGACCTGTTCTGCTCAGGTGCTTTACCGGATTGAAGACAAAACAAATAACGAAGTTCAATATGGTTTTACTTTGACCGACATGTCTGTCAAAGATTACAGTTATCTGAATCATATTTTAGGTTCTCATATTGACGCTAATGCCCGTGTATCTACAAATGTTGATATGGACGCACTATGGGAATATTTTTTCGATACAGGTTTTATTTACGGTGAAAAATATGGACACCTTTATTCTTACCGTCATAATTTCAAAAATACGTATGAGAAATTATATCAAAATAATCCTGACATAGCCCGTCACTTTGTATATGAAAAAAACGGGGTAATATACGGGCATATCGCTATTGTTCATGCATATAATCACTCGTGGCTTATTCATCATTTTTCATCAAGAAGAATGAATAACCGCTTACCAGGAGTTAGTGTATTGAGGCATATTACTTATTTTATTAGCTCTTTTACGCGTTTTTCTTCCGGAGAAATGCATTATGTTATGACTTATTACCAACCAAATAGCAAAATTATAGATCGCCTATTTGGAAGTTTCACTCGGCAGCTCAGCGATCTTCAAGGCAGTTCTTTGGATCTTTTCTCTTATATTTTATTTGAAAAGTATAATTCAAAACAAATACTTACCGATAATTGGCATTTAAGAGAATGCACATCGGCTGATTACCGCATATTAAATAAATTTTATAAAACATATTCTGGTGGGTTATTTCTAAATGCTTTATCTATAGATAGCTCACCTGAAACGCTATGCAATTTATTTGCTAATGAAGGCTTCATAAGAAATTATAAGTGTTATTGCCTTAACCATAAAGAAAAGCAGTGTGCCTATTTTATAGTTAATCAATCCGATATTGGACTTAATTTATCCGATTTGCTAAACAGCATTAAAATTATTGTAATCGAACCTGCTGACCTTCCCTGGTCCTGTCTCTTATACACATCTGACGCTGCCGAC